>Ga0315913_1007340_pt1 | contig 13243 bp, 11 predicted proteins | sample MpolsnodulesMG_FD_207736 | JGI IMG/M metagenome (GOLD analysis project Ga0315913, IMG submission 207736) | Medicago polymorpha root nodule microbial communities from Los Angeles, California, United States - small nodules | ecosystem: Host-associated > Plants > Roots > Nodule | place: USA... | reverse complement strand
TACGTTGCATTTCTGTCTCACTTTTTTAAGATCTTGACCATTCCAGTGCCTATCTGAATTGGTCTCCCCATGATTATGCAGTCAGTCACTCCTTCTACTGGGTCGCCCCTCCCTTGTGCACCTGCATCGAAAAGATGCTCCGGTGCCTTATCAATTGATGCAAGCGTCAATACACTTTTGCCCCTCTTACGAAATCCATCATCTGTCATTCCGAGGACTTTACCCTAGTTTGATTAATACATATGTAAGTAGAGATCAATATATTTAGGACAAACACATATTGGTCGATTTGTTAAGCTATTTTGCTTGGTAATTTCTAAATAACTCACACTGACTGTCATCTCATCTGCTAGAAGCATAATATGACGCAGGTCTATTCTCATTCCTTGATTGCTCATTGTTAACTTTATCTGATCAATGATGCAATTTCTGGCTGCTTCAATTCCCAGGACATCAAACATTTCAAGGACATGATTACTGACAGTTTCACGGGCATTAACCCCTGCAAGCCTCATAACCTTTCGAAGGCCCGTGCTGAGGGGAAAAATTAAGACATTCAGATTAGAAAACAATATCAACATCATTCACTATTATTAATTATAACTGTTTTGATAATTCACAAGAAACAAAACGTTCCGAAGGGGTAGCCTAGGTCTCAATCCCTCTTACTAACAAATACTCCTCTCCCTGACAAACCAACTACAAAAAAAATTGCCTAAAAAAAAAGAGCAGCAAAACAATGGAATGCTATGATAACGAAATTAAGTCATTCTGGTTTTAACTAACCCCATTTCTCCATACACGTACAATACCCAGCATGTTCTCCCATGAATGCTCATGAAAAACTATGCAATATGCACATCCAAAAAGGTAAAACCAGGGGATTGAAGTAACGTCATCGATGGTGAAAATTAAAAGTGCATAACAAAAGATAGGATCAACTAACCCTTCCAACAATAACATGAATCTATCAACATTTGGATCTTTATGGATCACAACTCGTTTAACAGTTTCAATTCCCTGCAACAAAGAAATAAAATAAGTCTTCATCAAGTAACAATCATCATGAAGATACAATCGATTTTTGTGTTTATAATTAATTTCAATAGTTTTATATGTGCATCTTGAATATTTTTCATTTCTAGTGATATAAAATCAGTAATAATTAACTAGGCGTATTGAAGAGATAGAGCTTGAGATAGGCATTTGAAGAATAGATCAGAAGATGGTTGGTCCTGCATTGGGGCTTAACCAAAGGATTAAAATGGCAGTTTAACAAGAATATCTATACATGTAAGTTGTCAATAATAAGTGTTGAATATAAAATATGATAGTGTAAGAAATAATAGAATATCATGTAATTAGGAGTAGGATATCATGCCCTTTTTTCAGTCATTATCTGTATTTAGAGTAAACACATGATTTCAGCATGTAATTAGGAGTAGGATACCATGTCTCTCTTGTTTACTCTCTCAACATAGTATCCAGAGTCTAGTGAGAGCCCTAAACCGTGCCACCACCAGAAACACAAGTGTCAGGGCAAACAATCCTTTCTCTTGTTTCGATGCATTTTGTCTCTCCTGAAGACTGAATCATGGACTCCTCTAATCCTACGGATGATAAAAAATTGAAGTTGTTTTCACAAACTTTGCCACTTCCTTTTCTATAGAGAAGTTGGAGGTTACAATTACGACACTTGGGCTTTCGACATCAAGTTACGGTTTATTGGTCAAGGGTACATGGACCATCTCATCACAAAGGCTGAATGAGTGGACACGATCAGCCATTCAAAATGGGAGAAAATTGATGTTTAGTTGTGCAGTATCATGAAATCAACATTACATCCTAGCATCAAATTGATTCTCTGTTCTCATCTCACGTGTGAGATGATTTGTGATCAGAATATGGTTCTAAACACCAACGAAAGAGTTCAAGTTGCCTTCCATGATCATATTTCTACATTTGGTTTCTTACCTAGAATATCTTTATCCGATTCCTAAACTCAATCCCAAGGGATTGGTACTGTAGAAATTCTCATATCCCTATCAGTTTATTCTGTTCTTTATGTACATGGGTGTCCATTTAATTTACTCTCAGTCGCTAGCAGGGTTTCAATTTGCGGATCGCATCATGCTGCAATTGTGGTGTTATTTTAAATCTCAAAAAAAGTAAGCATGAATATTTTCCTATGCTGCAATAAATGCATGCAGCAGACTGCCTGCGAAAAGATCGAAAAAGTAAGCGTCGACTGAAGTAATGAAAATAGAAATTCATCTTTTTCGTTTCTATTCTCTATACTTGGGATTAATTCGTTCAAGACATCAATCACTTCTATTCAAATATTGAGAAGGGGTGTGAGAGAAAACAACCAAATCAAGTAGCTGATGGATTTCCAGAACAGGTTCAACCTGTTTCTGTCAACGTAGAAAATTCATTTGCTTGAAATGGAGATCACAAACAACGTCGAAACATCAGAAATGAACACATCACAGAAGCTGTGAAGGCTCTGATGGAAGAGCTGTAGTGATTGGCAAATGATTTTATGGTGGTGGCAGTGGAGCTACTGGCGGAGGTGGAAAGAGGGAAGAAAAATTGCACATCCATGGATTAGGATTCAGAGAATGGCAATACCATCATATAATGTGAGGGACTAATATCTGAAACTTGTCTTACACTTACATGCATGCACTGCACAAGCTCAATCGTATAATCTATCATGCACATAGTAAAATTAGTAATACATATTAAAATTATGCTGTTTTTTCATATTCCCAAAATAAGAATCATGTATAGAACAATTTTTTTTGAAAGAATTACTCACGACATCTGAAAAATAAATTGAATAATTTGGTAGAATATTTAAGCATATAATAGACAAATAATAAGGGTGTAAACTATTAAGATTTATTTCCAACAACTGCATACCTGGACTGGTGTTGTCGCTTCTATGCAGTGTTTCACTTCTTTGGCAATATTTTCATTATCATCCCTCTCAAGTATTGTAGTGATGATAGGTGTCCTGATCTTTCTGTATCCAAATATTATTTCTATGATGCGATTAACTCCACAGGTAACATCTAATGACATATTAAGATACAACATTCCAAACCAACCAACGCACAACAAAGATCCAGTGTAGTATTAATGAAACATGAATGATCATCATGTAGAAAACACAATCAAATAAAGGATACTCATGCTTTCCTCCCCAGCAAAGCGAAAAGTTTTCGGGGTCATCTTGGCAACAGGTTCTTCAATACTAAGAGCTCCAATTGCACCAATTGGAGTTCCAGCCTCAACTACTTTGGAAGGGTAACGTGATACACAAGTATCAACAAAAGCCTGGAAAGAAAAAAAAACATATATGAAATACCATCACAATGTAGTATGAACAGTGTTTCAATGAACTATTAACAAAAAATATGTAGGCTAACACCTTAAAATAGAGGTAGAACTCAAGAGCTCCTTAAAATAGAAAAGACAAGATACCACGTGCCACTCAGAATCACTGCTATCTAGTAAACTCTGGCAATTTACAAGAGACGCACTGCTATTAGCTGTTCACATCAAGCTTGGTGTCTTTTTTCTTTCTCATACTGTTAATGGTTTTCTTCTGTTCTTAGTTTTGTTTGCCATATATATATATATATATATATATATTGAATTATTTATCTTATATTTGTAATCTTTGGTAGTGTGCCTATCCCACTATTCATTATTCTGCTCTAGCATTTTGTCGTTATCTGAGATTGGTAACTATGTTCTTAACCTCCTAACTCTTTGATTGCTTTGTTTTAATGAATTTCTTCTGTCAAAAACTGCAAAGAAAAATTCAGTACAACCCTCTGGCTATATTACAGTGATGGATTATTCAGATTTGCTAGCTTTTTTCTAGTTGTCCGTCTTTTGAAACAAAAAGAAAAATATCCCTCTTTTAACGGTCCAGATATTCCTTTCACTTCTTTAGAGTACACACAACTAAAACCTTGTTAAACAAGAAGATAACATTAACCAAACCAACGCAAAAAACAAATAACGACAGGGATAAAAGCTTTTATAAACTTAAGAAAATTGGATTAAATATCAGGCACAAGATCATTTTTTTTTTTTTTGAGAGATCAGGCACAAGATCATAAATACCTCTAGCTGTCTACGAGTGCTCCCAGATATCGTTTGACTAAAATTCTTCAAATATTCCGAAAAAGCCCTCTCTACTGAATTAGACAAACAAAGTTCTGAAAGCTTCTCATTAACTACTTCACTTACTTCTGATGACCCTAAGGCTGCATCATCTCCATCTTTGGAACATAAGGCCTGCAATTTACAAAGACAGAAAGAGAACAGGAAGGACAGACTTTTCAGAAAGTCAAGATTGTACAAAGAGAAAGAGCAAGAGTATTAAGAGAAGAGATTTGAGAATAATGTAATGATATGTACTACAATGTCGTAAGAGAGTAATTCATATGTATATTATTAAGAGAGTAAGACACACAAGTGAGACGGGAACATATACTCAAGACTAAACCCATAGTAACTTAAAGACATGTGGCTTGAGCCCATATACACGACACAAACCTTAGTAACATATTATTATATTAATTCTTAGCAAAGATAAAATTCCATAACACAACAGGGATGCTCTCAAACCTTGCTACTGAGAAATAATCGCTCAAGATTTAATGTTTGTCCATTTTTTCCTTCCACGCTTGCTGGATCCATGCCATCATCTCCATAACAAAATTGAACAATATCACCACTAGTATTTCTTACAGTACAATCATAATGTGAAAACAAGTCCTCTAGAGCTTTCATTAATCTACGGGTCACATCTCTGGTGTCAGGATTTATCTGCAAAACCACAGGCAACAAAGAACTATAAAATAGACCCAAATATTTTGCAACAAGTAAATGTTTTATCATCTAACTGACTAACATCCCAAAAGGAATGCTCCATGTTTTACCATCACCAGGGACCACTGCATCCATAATAATATTTACTTTTACCATTTTATTTATTTATAAAAGGAGATTTTTGAAGTGGATTATTGGGAGATCTTATTGGTCCTATTTTTTATAACACAGATAAAGACAAAAAGAGATACCAATTTCACTATACTTCCCCCAATAACACCAGATATAATGAAATTTATTTTAACTTCCAGAACCATAAAATATATATGCAAAATGAAAAATTAGCTGGTTTTAGTAACAAGTATATCTCGCACCCTCACATGCCCATTATGAATTCATGATAATGTATCTCCTTAAAAGATACCATATATTGTTTATCAACCAAGAATAGGTTATCATAGTGCTTACAGAATTACGATAGTATTCATTTTTTTGTATCATATTCAAAAGATGAACCCTACCAATGCAAGACCTCCTCTCACTCCCATTGCATGGAAGAATAACTCTGTTGCTGACAATCCACAATAAAAGGAATTAGCAACAAAGCCTTTTGCCTGCATCAAGAGTAACGTAACAGTTTAAAATGCAGGAAACAACAGAAAACTGTAATGCATAATGAAGGTAATATAGCCAAAATTGACAATATACAATATGCAATAAGGATTTAATGATTAGGTGAATATACAATAAGGATTCAATGATCAAGTGAATATATACAAAAGCAAATTTATTTGGTCAGCTATGCCTATATATAAATGTAATGTACAACAAAAGGTAATATACTATGCGCTGTTAATATATAATAAGGAATCAAAAGCATAATGAAACAAGTTCACATTTTGCTTCTCACATCCCAGGTACATGAATATGTGATTGGCGATTATACTTCATATATATCCTTTTTCCTCTGTGAAGCTGTTTACACCGATTCACTAATTATTGCTAAAGACCTTGACTTTAATGACTAAAGATATGCAAGTGTGTCTCATCTTGTCTTATTTTGTCTATTTCGTCTATTTCAACAAAATAGAATCATCCAATTGTGATTTGTACAGCCCATAATAGGATTAATGTAATTATTGTCTACATTTTTTTTCCTTCTATATTTAGTTAAAGCTTTTATAGGAAAGATTTCCAGGGATAGATTAGGGAGAAATACAAGCCACATTTTATTAGTAATAAAATAGTAAAATAAAGAATTAATGGGGATTAAGGATTGGGTTCTATGTATTACATAAACAATTAATAATATAATTCCAAATAATGAGAAATGAACATACAGCAGGGTTTTTCGCTTGTTTAGGGAAATGAGGAAGACTCCTATCTGTGAATCCATTAGCAGCACGAGAACCTCCAACTAACTGCTGACCAACACAGGCAACCATTTGACTGATATTGATAGAAGACCCATTGGAGCCACACTGTGACATGGTCAATAGACTATTTCTCTCGTGCAAAGTTTCCATGCATACCTAGGAATGTTACAAGATATCAAAATAAATTTGTTTTTTCTGCCCACCAGGCTCAGGAGTTTCGCACACACAAAAAATCAATGACATGAATTACCGCAAACATAAAAAACTGCTATGATTTTCCATGCATTCAGTGACCACCATATGTCAAAATACAAAGACAGAATATCTTATTATAAATAATGGATACCTCCCCTAGTGTATTGCATATGTCATTTAATTCATCAGTTATCTTTGTCTCTAAATTTTGAGCTGCAAGATGACCAGCATTTTCATGTAGCTCATTATCAGAGAAATTTTGCATCAACGCTTCACAACGTTGGTAACCATTCCAAATCATATCACGCTTCATATTGATCAGTTTGTTTTGAGGCTTGACGTCATGGATGGCTATCGAGAACCCATGATTGCCTATCCACCCAGCACTGCATCAAAGCAAAATTGCAATATCAAAATGCATAGCCTGACAGGAATTAATATAAATTATACTTAAAATTGTATTGCTTTTTGCTCTATGAAGATTTTTACATTGGTCACAAGTTCCTTGCAGCAAAAACCTCAACTTCTCAACAGCTAAGTCAAGCTTGCTTTTAACTTGAGACACTCATCTAGGGTTATTTTAGAAGCATTTCTATGAAGTTCCAACATTTCTTTGTATTCAATTTAAATATTTGCAATTCAATCAAACATAAGGCAAATATTAACATAATCACCCAATTTACCTCAATTTAGATAGACGGTTTATGCAACTAGCATAAGCACCTGATTTACAGTCATATAGAAGCGCATAGAAAAGACCCTCCTTATTGCCAATTCCTGAAACAAAGCAAAGGAAAGTGGGTTACCAACTTATCATACGCAAAAGCATGAAACCATAACTTGTGAAAAGAATACGGACAATTAAAACTATAAAAACTAATAACAAACTTGGCTTACAAAAATGTTAAAACTTAACTACACCACTAATTCAGACATTTATTCAAAGAAGCACTGCAGTAACATTAATGGTTAGTTGACATAAAGTATCAGAACTAGGAAAACTGATAAATAGAAATATATATCGTAATAGAGCTGAAACATTCTGCATGTCGCTTTCCGCTTTCCGTTCTACATTTGCTTGAATTTAAAAAGATGCACAACCATTCTAGATCCTATGACTTTCAAGCAGTTAACTTCTATATGGTTTCTCACATTCTTCTTAATCTACAGGCAATCCTTTCCATATTGGTCTGTGCAAGAGGGGAAACAGCAAATAACCAGTCTCAATCCACAATTAACAATGTTTTGTCCAACAAGTTACCTTTTGAGTCGTTATCCCAATGGCTAGTAAGAATAAAAAATTCCCCAACAGTTATTACTTCACCTAACCGTTAAAACTTTACCCATACCACTCAGATGCATTACCCAAATTCATACAACTTAAGGAAAGTGTAGGAATACTTAGTAGAGTTTCTGCTTAACATATATATATATATATATATATATGCATTTAATATAATTCAATGATGTACATATTTAAGTTTATCAACGTTTATACAATCTTCTTGAGCCACAAATATGAAATAGAATAACCAAAGGTTAAAAGTAAATTTATACTAACTAACCTAAAGTCTTGTTTCCAAGTTGCCCAGAGATTAGCTCACTGTTGCGAAAATAAACAAACCCATCATCTGGGCACATTGTTTTCAATTCTCTATTCCAATCATCACGCTTTGTGCTGTATGTTTTCTCCTTCACGGTGAGACTGACATTTTTGTGTGGCTGAAATAAAATGCTGAATAATTGTTTACCACTCCAAAGTGTAACTGGCTGCAAAAGATAACTACATTAAGAAAATGTACACTCTGACTGAATCAATTAACAAATATGATTGAGTCATTAGACAAATCAAAGGTGGAAAACTAAACCAAGCTACTAATCTATACTTGGCATGGCAAGAGTATGGAATATATATATGTGTGTGTGTGTGTCGCAAAGATCTGAATTCACAGCATATGAATTTACAAACAATAACAACAACCAAGCCTTTTCCCACTAAGTGGGGTCGGCTACATGGATCAAATTACGCCATAAGTTTCTATCATACACCATATTTCGGTTCAACTCATTAGTTTCCAAATCTTTCCTAATAGTTTGTCTCAAGTTTTTCTGTCTTCCTCTGCCTCTAGTGATCTGAATATCCTCTATCTGATCTACTCTTTTTACTACATAATGTATAGGTCTTCTCTCCACATATCCACACCACCTAAGCATATGAATATAAAAAGGAATAATAAAAACTAACTCGACTTTGACTATAATCTACATGCTCTGAAAAGGAATATGTAGAAACTATCTCAGTATTATTTCAAAAGTGTAGAGAGTACAAGCACTAATATGGATATATAGACAAGCTGTAACTATCAGGCCTGATTAATGGGTCTAAATAAACAAATCTAATTATTGCATATTCAAACACTCTCCTCAAGCCAATAAATGGATAACTATCATTCCAAATTTGTAAACACATCCAACAACTGGTGTCCATAACGGATGTATAGTCGCTACCGATCCATTATCCACTTTTTTTTATGAAGTGTCAATCCATTTCATGTGTTTTGTCCTTTCATACTAAATAAGACTATGAGCAATATTGATGGTTGAATTCTTCCTTATGCCTGGGTACTTTATCAAGCCACGACACTTTGCTTCTTACTACTCCAAGCAACAAGCTTCCCACACACAAAAGTGAAACAGCTTGAAATGGACCTTATATCACTCACTGAGCTTGAATAATATTCTCATCAGCAAAAATCATGATGTTGGTTGAGTGTCTGAACCTATCATTCTTGGGAACAACAAGATGAATTGATACTTCTGATTCTCTAAACACTGACGTGTGATTGAAAGCACCAATTCATGCAACTCCGGGATAAAATCCTCAATTGCTATCATTCCACAAAATATGTTCTATACCCCTGCTCTATTTTTTCTAATTTATCAGTACGAGTCAATCATATTGGATTATTGTATGGTTGAAAAAAACTACAGCCTTTTGACCCGACATGAGACTAACTACATGATCAAATGACATTGCATATTGTATCATGAGTATAGTGCCATGATAGACCATTTCAATCTAACTTTTTCTAAAAGTATGTTAGATAGTGTTTGGGATCTCTCATTAGCATGATATTGAGTATCCTTAAAGCAAAACCAGAATGCATTTACTGATTGGACCTAAAATGCTTTGGTTCTTTTGCTGGTTTACTCTCCTTACCAATATTTCAACATGTCTTCTCTACACATTGTTCAACAATTGTAAAGGACATTCTAAAATTTGCATGTGACAGAAAAAGTTATCAAAAGAAGTATCACGTTTATAAGCCAAAATTATCACCTTAATAATTGCAGGATTTGGCAGAACTATGTCATCCCCCATGTATGAAAGAATAAGTGACGCCATTGAACGGTCATAAAAGGTTTCTTTCCTAGTTAGGAGAAAGGAACAGATCAAGAAGTCTTGAGTCGGGGAAACTAGAATTTCTCCATTTTTAGGTGTGCACAAATTGTTTTCCACCTGAAAAACCGGTTGTGACTTCTTCACATCTGAATATTGAGAAATCGGTTGTTTTTTGTATTTGTTTTTGTGTTTGGAAATAAAATCCTTTTCTAAATTTCCATCCTGTTCGCTGCAACCCTCATTTGGTTTTGGATTTCTAATGCAACCAATACAATCTTTCGATAACAAGTCTGATGAAACCTGCAAAATAGTTAACAGTTAGACAAAATCAAATGTGTTCTAAAGGCCATTTATATGTGATACTTTCAAAAGAATGTCTTTTTATAAAAGAAATGTGTTTAAGAAAATTATGTTTTTTAAAGAAAAGGAAGAACTTTGAAAAATAAATAGTCCCCTTCAGTCCTAAGAAGCTAAAATAAGTAAGTATTTAGAAAGAAGAAAAAAGGTTTTAAAGAAGGGTTTAATTTTCAAACATTGTTAGTGTAAAAAACTTTACACTCTTACAATCAATCATATTTGTGACTTTAGAGGTAGTTTTGATAAAAGTCAAACATTTTAATGATCTGACAATTATGATTGATTAATATTATAAAAACTCAACCCATTTGGGGTTGGCCTAATGGTTGGCTTGGGATCTTGGAGTTTGCTCCTCCAACGGTCTCAGGTTCGATTCCCTCTAGTGCCAATTTTGGTGGGCTAAGTCCATACAGAGCTTGCTCTGGCTTTAAACGGGGCCCCCGCAAGTGGGCAGTGGGATTGGTCCCCTCGGATTAGTCGATTCTTGGATCGGATACTGAGTTTTCAAAAAAAAAAAATTATAAAAACTCTTTACAGAATGGTGTATGTGAATTAAATCCTCTTAAAGAAAGTGTATTGTGGAGTGACGTTTTATAAATTGAAATGAACAGGCCCCTATAAGATGCCTAGTGGGAAAATGGTGCATAGAAAAAAACAGCTAAAATCAAGAAAGACATTAAATAAAAAAATGCTAGATATTTTATCTATAAATAGTCAACTTGCAATTCTATCTATATAACGTGGTCCATTTATTTTACCGCCATCAATAAAACTGCCTCTGTCCTGGCCTCCTCAGTCTGTGGAACATGTATAATCATCTCATCACCATTAAAATCAGCATTATATGCGTTACAGACGGAAGCATTCAATCTCAAAGTTTCCCCTTTCCGAATCCTTGCCTGCATGTGCAAAAGGACATTATACCAATGTGACCCAAATCAAACACTATTCTTTTGTGTTTTTTTTCCATAATCAGACACTATTCTAAGTTTTTTCTTTTACTTTTTTAAGAGATGTAGTTGTTTTAATAAATTACCCTATGACACATCATAGACATCCGATGCAAGCTTGGTTGTTTGTTCAAAAGAACAATGTCTCCATCCATCAATTTTCGATCAACAATATCACCAACCCTCAGTTCATCAGCAAGACTCCTACTAGGAGGCCTGGATTCCCTGCAAAGTAATGAATGGCTCTAAATAAAAGGTAGTTGGCACAAAAGATTTCTTTTGCATGATTTAAGTCCATATAGAACCTCCATATGGAAGAAAAGAAACAACACGTACCACAACATGGAAACTCCGAGTTTTCTAACCAATTTTGCACCAGGATATGAATTAGCCCCATTTCTCACACATTGTTTCAAATTCTCTATATTTTTAGGTGTAACACGCTCAGGATAAGTCAAATGATCCGCCATAGTGGAGGGTATTTCAGCCTAATGTGAATAAATAAGTTAGGAAGCATAAACTTGTAGCTTTAAAAAGAGAAGGAACTACCAATACCAAAAATAAAAAAGAGAAGGAACATGTTTTGTAATTGTTTGTGGGAATGAAATAGCTCGTGAATGAGCATAGTTTTGTTTTATGCATGATAATTTTATATTTTATTGTTTGTTGCGTCATGTAAAGGACACAAATTACATGTATGCGGCTAAATTTAAATGACTGACCTCGGTAATCTTCAGATAAGGACATGGTGAAATAACTGTTCTGGCAGTATAATTAACATTTTTCCCAGATAAGGTACCACGGATACGTCCCTGCCTCCCTCTAAGACGCTGAACTAAACCAGCCAGTGGTGGTTGGCCCTGCTGATCATCACTGTTTATGAATTGAGCAACCTCGAACTGAAGCCTTTTATAACGATTCTAAATAAAAAAAAAACATCAAAATAAACTGATAAGCATACCCAAGTCCCTATCACAATCACAATGTCATTATATCCTAAATCCAAATGAAACAATCTCAAGGCAAAAGAAAAACAAAAAAAGAGCTGGTAATAATAAATGTAAACAATACCAACCAAACTGCAAAACCAGTGTGTAGACTGTATAAATTAATACCAAAACTACATTAGGAATATATTAGAGTTTAGTTTTATACAAGTTTAACCAAGAGTCTGACGATACTAAGCAACTGCAAAACCAGTTCAAATCGACAAACAGCTGATATTTTAACCTAGAGTCTGAGCATTTGATAAGCAAGTTGGGCATGATAGACGTCTATGGACCAACTTGAGGCTGTGTTAGAGAATCAGTGTTATGATTTTGCTTTCTAAAATCTCTCATTGATTCAAGAAAGTCAGTAATAATACATGTTACAAGTTTACAAGAGGGCTAATAAATGATAAATTGTCGTAGAAGAGGGAAATTTTACAGTAGAAGACTAAAGAGAATATGAATATTCTGAACTGAATCAGTAACTAGATTGTCAATATATCTAGATCTATTATGATGCAGAGACACAATCTGAGAGCAGAAACAAATTCTCTACAGAGAACCCAATGCAAACCACTTACTCCAAAAAAGTTCTGGTTTGAAGTGTGTAATATAGAGAAAAAGATGTCTTTTCTATATTCAAAAAAAAGAGCAACTCATAATATCAACAATTTTTTTTAAATGTCTTACTATACCTGTAATTTGGATGGATCAATATCTTCTTCTTCGGTTAATTTCAAAAGATACTCATTTGCTTTGATGATTTTCTTTAACCTCTCTGTTAGGTCGTCTTCCTTACTGCAGCAAATCGGGAGGAAAATCATAAGCATCAGTTATTTAATTTTAAAAAGAAGAATGAATAAATTTTAGAAATAGCTGAACAAGAGGTTAAGATTCCTCGTAACCAATGCATCCTTTCCATTGTGCATCTCCTGGGCCTCAATGCACCCTCCACTACTGTTCCTATTTTCAATTTACTTTTCAGTCACTACTCAAACCTTTATCACTCTTTCCATCCAACAGCTTCCAAATAACTCTATGCCAGCTTGAACAGAAACATACTTCTCAGCCAGAAATACAAACAATCAGCCCCCCATAGCTGTCAACAAACCCCACCACCAA
>Ga0315913_1007331_pt1 | contig 13254 bp, 4 predicted proteins | sample MpolsnodulesMG_FD_207736 | JGI IMG/M metagenome (GOLD analysis project Ga0315913, IMG submission 207736) | Medicago polymorpha root nodule microbial communities from Los Angeles, California, United States - small nodules | ecosystem: Host-associated > Plants > Roots > Nodule | place: USA... | reverse complement strand
TCTCTCTCCAGATATTACAAGAGAGAGAGAGAGAAATGTTGTATTGGGTCGGCCCCCGTTGGTCCTTATAAATTGAACGCAACCATTAATTTATAAGAAAATAAATAGAGGAGGGTTGTTGCCACATGATTGCACTTTAGTGACATAATGCCACATGACATAAACCAATCCAATTGTCACACGTGGCAATGTTATTTTTTAAACATAAAAGGATGTGACACACAAAAGGAGAGAAACCAATTCAATTGGTCTATGTGTCACTCTTGGATTGACCAATGTCATGTAACATTCGTAAAACTGATATTTTTATTTTACACTTTTATATTCTTTTTGCTTTATTTATTTTACAGTAAGATGCACTGTAGCATTTTCTTGCTTCTTCTTTGTTGGGTTTGGGAGATTTTAGAGCAATCTTGTGAAATTCTAAACCTGAATGAAACATTGTTATTAGAGGAGCTTGAATAGGAACTTATCAACTCATGGTTAGATGAATTAGATTCCCCTAATAAATCTGAGTGGAGAAAGGGTGGAAGTCAAGATTTAAGTTCACTGGGGGTGATGGTGATGACCGAAATCTGTGTGTTTTTATACAAGAAAAAGTCCATTGTGTATTTTATCTTAGTTTAGATCGAAAAACATTCGACTTTTTTTTTACTTATATTTTTTTTTTTTGGTGGTTGGGGTTTGAACCTCATACCTTGCATACATTATGCATTGTCCCTACCAGCTGAGTTAAGCTCACGAGGACACTTATATTTAAAATTGAAGGGGTATTTATTATTATTATATTATTATTATTAAAAAAAATTGTGAGAAAATAAACAAAATGCAGGAAAGTTCATCTTGGCAATAAAAAATTAAGCCAGGAATGTAAAAGGGTAAAATAAAATATGAGTTTCAGTGCAGATCAGTATTCAAATACCTGAACAAATGTCACTAATGAGTTCAATAGGAGCCGTAGAGAACAATGATTTTCCAGGAGGCAGGCACCAGTCTAAGTCTTCCAGAATAATTTTCATTCAACCTTGCTTTCTTGTGCCTTCTATATAAAAATTTCGTTGCTTCTACTTCATCTTGGTATTTTGAATGACCTATACCTTCTACTACCCTGAAATTGTTTTCCACTATTGAGAATGAAGAGCTATTGTTTCTATAACTCATAAGTTCACATTTCAAAGAGTCTCACACACGAGAAAGCCGTTCCGATATACTCCCTCCGTTTCAAAATACATGTCTAATTTTTGCAATGTGCACTATTCACTTGACTTACTTTGATCATACTTTTTAACTAATGTATAGATACAAATATTAACATGTAAGATGTTGTTTGATTTGTCTCGACAAATATTTTCAAAATATTAAATTTTTATAATTTTTTACTTTAGATAATTAAATATATTAACGGTCAAAATTGTGCATTGGCATATGTGAAGTGGTTGACTTGGACATGTATTTTGAAACGGAGGGAGTATATCTTGCACTAATTTAACATCTAATCCGAATCACTGCAATCATAAATTGTATTTGGAATACACAAATCAATATCTCTTAATATGCTGTTGCAACAAGTTCAAATAATTCAACAAGTCTACTTCTTCTTCCTTTTCCCAATATCTGAATTAAACACACCCAAATCATCCTCATTTAAAAAAGCACACAATAAATTATTTTACCTTTGTACTCTTAAAAAAATATAAAAGTTTGTACTCTTGAAAAAATATAAAAGTTTTGAAAATATAACCTAATTAAAGATGAGAAAAGGTTTTGTTCAAAAAAAAAAGATGATAAAAGGTGAACCAAACTTGTTCAAGAGGCATTCTTGCAAAATCAAATTACACAGGGTTTCTTATATCATAGCTTCTTGCATTTATCATCCAAATTTGTTGTTTTTTGTCGCCACTTCAATGTGGAAAATTGGGAATCAAAGATATATTGATACACATTTTCTTTCTTGTTAAATTAAATCAAAAAAAACATCTTCATCTTACAGCCCATCAACTATTTTTTTTTAACATTTCACATGAACTTAGGGCTTTAAAAAAGGGTATGGAAATCAAAGACATGCAGATACACATTTTCTTTCTAGTCAAATTAAACCGAAAAAATCATCCTCCTACAACCCATCAAAGATTTTTTTTTTTTTTAACTTTTCACATGAACTCAGGGCTTTAAAAAAGGGCATGGAATCACAATGTATAATATTAATATGTTTTCATCCAACTACATCCACAAACAATACAAAGGAGCTGAATCAAATCAACAGAAAATGAAAATGAGGATTTAATGAAAAATCAAAGAATCTTAGAAAACCAACCTAATGACAAGATTTGCCATTGAGTTATGGTGAAGATGAACTTGAATCGATTCTGGAATAGTATGCTTTGTTTTGGATTGCAGTGTCATAACACATGCCATTGAATGAGTGAGAGAGATATCTTTTTTGGATTGAAAGTGTAAGACACTGAGGCTATTAATAAGTAACAAGAGGATTAAAACAATGTATCTTCTCGGTTTGAAACAAATGGAAATTTACGTGGAAGGAATGATATCATTTTTTTTAATATTTTAATTTTTTAGGATATATACAAAATGGAAATATTTTTCATTATAGTCATAAAAAAAAGTCAAATGTATCTGATCTGAATTTTGACCAAATAGATTTGACCAATTTTATTTTTTTACTTAAATTTAAGGATGTGCTATATAAAGGTTTGACCACAATTTTTTGAAAATATATTGTGTGTTTTTATAATACTAGTTATTTAAGGATGTTATTATTTTGTGAATCCAAGAATTTCCATTTATTTCTTATTTAATACAAGAAAAACTCAATCGCGTATTTGATCCTAGTTTAGACGAAAAACATTCGACTTTTTTTTTCTACTTATATTTAAAATTGAAGGGTTATTTATTATTATTAAAAAAATTGTGAGAAATCCAATTTTTAAGAGCTTAATTTCTTTTTAGGTTACTATACTATTGGTACGAAGTTAGGGTGCAGATCCCTCTCCATTTTATGAGGAAATGGCCATTTCAATTTCTTTTCAAAGAAACAAGAGATGGGGCAAATTAAAGATTTTATTAAGCATTAATCACAAGATTGTGAGTAATTTAAAATGTCACTACCAATACCGTAATCTTCATTACCAATATAGTTACGACTTTAATAAAGGTCTAACCTTGACCAAATGTATCTATTAATCTCACCTTTCTTCTCAGGACCATAAAAAATACATTTTTCATTAGTTAATGTAACATCTTAATTCTTTAGTGTAATATCTATATGTTGCTTTTTTAAAAAATAGAAAAAATAATATTTACACATTTAAATTGATAGAGTACATCAATACAATACAATTCAATATCACAAAAAACAAAAAAGAATGAATTTGTAAACAAATTCACAACATCCATATTAACATCATAAAACGGTTCAGTACATATGCCTACAAATATGACTATATTCAAGTCTCCGAAATATTTAGGTATATTGACTACGTACATCAAAGTCATTGATTGGGGCTGCATTTGATCAAAGCTAATTTTTCAACCTGAATCAAATAAACAACGCAATAATACGTAAAATCAAAAGCACATCACAAAAAGATGGGAAATTAAAACTAACAGAACAAAACAAGCGAAAGAAGAAGACAAATACGTGGTAATCACTAATTTAGCTAAGGAAAATGATAACATGTGCCCTTTATGTGCCCCAAGGGCACATGCTAAGAAAGTTAAAATAGAAACAATTGTCTCAAAAATTGTGCATTCAACTTTTAAAAGTCAAAATTTTGTTGTTTTCTATGAAAAGTTTCTAATTTTGAATTCCTTAACTTATGCCCTAAAGACACAAGATAACAAGACCCATTAACTAAAAGAGAAAGAAAAATAATTTTGAGGGGTGATTACAGATCATAACCAATCCTAAATCAACTCTCTTTTAAATCAAGAAGAAGAAAAATAATAACCGTTAGGTTTAGGAAAGAGAAAAGAGAGATAGAAAGATATTTTTTTTTCAATAGCATCTATATATATGTTGCTATTCGGTAGAAAACTTGCAAGAGCTACATCTTTATGTATCATTCAAAAAAATTAAGCTAATTTAATTTGAGAATTTTTTTAATGGTAAATATATATTATAAATTAATTTTGTAACTAGTTATGACTTTAATAAAAGAGAGCTAATCTTAATGAAATGTAGATATCAATCTCATCCTTCTGCTCAGAACCATAAGAAAACCATTTTTCATCAGCAGCTACAACAACATCTTCATGCTTTAATGTGATTATCTATATGCTGCTATCCTTTAGAAAACTTGCAATAGCGCAAATCTTGTTTTGAGAATTACCTTGCATTGAAAGAAGATATTTATCATTATAACTTTTCTATTTTCAAAATGTTTATTTGACCACTATACTATGAAAGAACTCATGCTCAGTTTTGACATCATAGAAACATTGTTTTCCTAAAATATAAAATATATATATATCAACCATTACAATTGTAGAAATATTAAATTATTACAAGAGAGAGTAACCACATATTCACACATTTTCTATATTTCCTTAAATAAATGTATATGTTTGTAACTAAGTCTGGTTGGTTTGATAAGAAAAAAATTTCTCATGCAATAAACACACTTTTCATTAGAAATTGGTAAATTAAAACCAACTGAATAATTATAAGATTTGAGTAAGTAAGTGAAATCTTTTGGGAATATATATATAAGATGTAAATTAAGAATAGCATTTAAGATCAATATATCATGGAATTTTAATTACTACAGTCAATGATATTTGTAGATATTAACCTTTCTACCTATTTTTTATTTTTTTGAATGGCTTAACTTTTACCTATGTAATGTGATTTATTATTTGAATGGTTAGATAAACATTTCGTTTTGGCACAATGAACTAAATATTATTGAGATAATTGAATTGACAAACTTTAAGCATGCAGTTGATTAAAAGGTAGAACATCGGAAAAACTCAGACATCACAAGTCACAACACACTTTTAGGACTTGAGCCCTTAGTCTCAAGCAACTCGGTATAAGCTTTCGTTTCTTCACTTTTTATCTCTAAAAAAATGTATGATGTTGTGAGATTGAACTGCCATCCCCATTTGACATATTAGCTTTCGCCATCTCGTCCTACAACTTCCGCTTTAGACACCTTTCTTGTAGATAAACATATGCCCAAAAATTTGAACACTATGATAGTTTGTAATAAATGGATGTTTTAAATATTAAAACACAGTTCTTGAAATCAATATATTATTCTTTTCAGAAGTGAATTGAGCTAACAAAGTTCTAGTTTTATACATGAAATATAGAGCTAACAACTACTCCTCCTAATTTTTAATTGAATCTAAATGATGGAAGATTCACCTAATTTGTTGCAGCAACAGCTTTTAATTCAATAAATCAAGAAAATGTTCATTAATTTCAAATTTACTTAGATGTTAGAGAAATGATTGGAGAAGTATAGATACAATTTATACATACAATGATTTGAAAGGCCACTTGGAGGTGTTAGAGAAATGGTTCGAGCAGGATAGATGTCGATTAGATGTTGAAATTGTGCAAGAAATATTGGAACGACTTCCTGGTGTGCAAGAGTCTTTGTAATATGAACTTGTGAATAGTAGAAATAATATCTATTCATTACCAACAACAGAAAATGGTTTCCTATTAGTAGAAATAATACCACGATGAAGAAAAATTAGTTCAAAATTTATATATAAGTTAAGATTTACTGAAAAGTACGATAAGCAAGACTGATGTGAACCTCCTTGAAACTGGTTGGGCTTTAGGGCTCTTATATTGAACTCATTGGTTACTCTTTTCAAGTATATGTATTTATACGTCTTTAGTGAAACTCATTTTTATTTTACCCTTTTACATTCTTCAGCTTTAATTTTTTACTGTTAAGATGCACTGGCTAGCATCTTTTTTGTTTCCGTTCGTTATATTTGGCAGATTTTAGAGCGATTTTGTGAAATTCTAGACTTGAAAGAATCATTGTTATTAGAGGAGCTTGAAAGGAACTTATCAACCCATGGTTTAACGAAATAGATTTCCCCGAGCAATCTGAAAGGGGAATAGGTAGAAGTTAAGATATTTATGTTCACAAGGGGGTGATGGTGATTACCGAATTATGTTCAGTTGTTCCCCCAGGATCCATAAAAAAGTTATTTTATTCAATTGGAAATATAAGTTATGAAAGAGAAAGCCTAAGTTAAGCTCGTATCTTTCAACCATGTCAGATGATTTGGTGTAGCTTTGACCAAGGCCCATAATTTATTACAAAGAGTGCTAATAGGTGAACTGCAATCAAAGGTGATTGCTATTGTGGATCCAAATTCTGAACTAGGAGAGACTCGAACAAGAAGGGGAAGAAGGAAAGATATACATAGCGCAGTTCCTACTAGACGAACCAAGGGAAATAATATGCTTCCTATCAATGAGTTGACTTAGCTCGAACAAGATCTTAGATATATCTTAGGATTCTTAATGAACGGTAACCTTGAGTCTTCACAAGGTTCATTTATCTTTGCAAATTACCTTTGTTTTCATTTCCTTAAAACAAAGGTAATTTATGAAGACTCAAGTTACCATTCATTGATAAGAATGCCAAGATATATCTAGGACCTAGTTTTATCCAAGTCAATTTATTGATATGAAGCTAGTGGCGGAGCACCATATAGGCCAAGGTGGGCCATGGCCCACCCCCAAAAAATAAATTATTTTTCTACAATGAAAATTACAATAATTAATACCCATAGCTTTTAAAGAAAAATACAGTGTGGCTCACCCAACTCCTACTCTACTTACTCTTTGCTTACCCCTCTTGTCACTTTTTCTCTCGCATTTCTCTCATCTGTCGTCTCACCGTAAATCCCTTGTTTATTATTTTATTATTATGAAACTAACCTTCATTTTGTGGATTTTTGTCAAGATTATTATCATGCTTAATGTTTAGATTCTATTGTTCTATTCATATCTTAGTTTCAACTACTATATATTTTCTTTTTATACATTAAATGCTATGAGTTTATTTTGCCTAAAAAAAAGTATATTGTTGCTACATATAAGGTTAGCTAACCTGAATCTTATAACCGTGTCAAATTAGGTTCTGTAAACTTGTATTTTTGAATCAATATGCTTTTCAAAAGTGACAGTATTTAACGTTTATTACAACTTTTTTTTGAACATACACTTATTACAATTGAAAATTTGTGTTTATATATTATAGCAGATTTTTATGGCCCACCCGAACATCTTTTTCTAGCTCATATTCATTGGTTCTTTAAGCAAGAACTAACTTTCTTTCTTCCCCGTCTTGTCTGAGTCTCCCTAAGTTCGGAATTCAGACCCACTAAAGCAGCCACCTATGATTAGAGTTCACCTATCAACACTCTTAGTAATATATTATGGTCCTTGGTCAAAGCTACACCAAAGTATGTGGCATAAATGAAGGATGTGAGCTTAACTTGGGGAGCAATGATATTTGTACAATCAATATCAAACAACCTTTTGTGACAACCACTTATCCTCTCTTCTCATTGGATGAAAACAATACAGAGAGAAAGAAGAAGAAAGAGAATAAAAACACATATGAGTATGAGAGAGAGGGTTGTTCCAAAAGTTGTTAAAAAATAGTTGTACAAATATCATTCCTCTAACTTGGGTATCTTTCTCATAGCTTCTGTTTCTACTAGAATAAAATAATTTTATGAAGAAACTGCTGGACCAACTTCACATATTAATCGGCAATCACCATCACCCCCTAGTGAACTTAAAACTTGACTTCCATCTAAGATATCTAATTCATTGAACCATGGTTGACAAGTTCCTTCTCAATCTCCTCTAATAACAATGGTTCTTTCAGGCCTTGAATTTCACAAAATAGCTCTAACAGCTCGCAAACTTTAAAAACTGAAGGAAACAAAAAAAATACAAATATGAGTTGCAGATTGGTATACATATACCTAAAAAAATATCACCAATGAGTTCAATAGGAGTCCCAGAGCATAATGTTTTCAATCATTCTTGCCTTCTTATGTTCTATAAAAACCTTGCACTTCCTATTCTTCATCAAGATATCTAGGTTGACTTTTACATTCTATAACTATGAAACCATTTTCCACTCTTGGTAATAATAGCTCTTGTTTCTATTACTCATAAGTTCATGTTGCAAAGAGACATGCACACCAGGAAGCCGTTCCAATATATATTGCATGCATTTAACATCTAGTCTAAATCTATAATGCACTAACCATTTCTCTAACAAGTCATAAAAGCCATTAAGATAAAAAAAAGTCTACTTTTTCTCCTTTTTCCCTGTATCTGAATTAAACACACAAATACCATCATTAAAAAAGCACACCATAAATTATTTTATCAGTGTACTCTTGCTAAAATATAATTGTTATGGAATCAAAACCTAATTAAAGATAATAAAAGGTGAACCTAACTTATTCAAGAGACATTTGTTGCTAAATCTAATTACACATGGCTTTTTATTTCTTGTGATCATGCATGTAACATCCAAATTAGTTGTTTTTTGACGTCTTCAATGTGAAAAATCTACCAAAACACACACACTTGCTTAGATGTCTCCATTTACCTGGTTTCTTCGTAGCAGAATGACCCTTAACCCCTAAGAATATAATTTTATCTCTTAAATCATCCACATTTATCGGCTTCATTACATCAAAATCCATCTTTTAAATATTCAAATGTTTCTCGGAACAAAATCAACAATAAAAAGTTGATCATTTGAACAATCAACTTAAGAATTCTCTCCCAAAACCCATTCGAAAACACTGCTCCAAAAATAGTTCTCTCAATCCCATCAGCCATAATCACTTACAATTTCTCCTCGCCCTCACAAATAATCCAGCAGCAAGTCATGCACTTCCTTCTAGAACTCTATTGAGTGTTGGTTCAACACAGCTTTATGGGATAACTCAACTACCTTCACCAACAACTGCCTATACTCAGCTACCTTCACCCACAACTGCTTATACTAGAACTTATCAATCCTTTGGTCCCTCAGGTGGTCCTTATCAATCTTTTGGTCCCTCAGCTAATCCTTCCAGTAATGAGTGTTTCTTCTAACTACTACCTGATGGTCTGGTTGAGGGATTAGAAAATTGATAGGGACCAGAAGATTGATAAGGACCAGTTGAGGGAACATAGGATTGATTAAGTCCAGTATAAGCAATTGTCGGTGAAGGTAGCTGAGTATAGGCAGTTGTTGGTGAAGATAGCTAAGTTATCCCATAAGGCTGTGTTGAACCAACACTCAATAGAGTATTAGAAGGAAGTACAAGACTTGTTGCTGGATTCGGGGTGAGGGTGAGGGTGAGGAGAATTCGTAAGTGATTATAGGTGATGGGTTTGAGAGAATTATTTTGGGGAAGTGTTTTGGGATCGGTTTTGGGAGAGAATTCTTAAGTTAATGGTTTCAAATAATCAAATTTTTATTGTTGATTTTGTTCCTACGAAGCATTTGAATATTTACAAGATGGATTTTGATGCAATTAAAAGGACTAAGGTAGATGATTTAGGAGATAAAGCTAATCTACCAAAGTGAAAAAAAATTAACAAAGTTTATTCCAAACATAATATTATACAAAATAAATCCCTCTCCCTTCAAAAATGAAACTAAATTAATAAATAAAAAAGGATAAACGCACTCAATTCCTGAATTGCATACTATCAGAGTAAACAACTTGATGCAGAACTCAAGAACTAAGGTGCAATGTTTTTTACATGTCAATGATCATAAAGTTTCTTCGTCTTCTCCTTTCTTGATATTGACAGCCTACTTCATATCTTGCTATGTTTTTAATATTTATAGATGACTTTCTTCATTTTCTATGTTATTTTGTTTCATAATTTTTATGTTACTCACCATTTTCCATAAGTCTATGAAAGTTGGACAAATAATAATGATGCATCGTATTTTATATGTTCATTAGATATCAACATAAATAAATACGACAAAATTATTATTAATGATGATAACACTAATTATTCTTTTATGATTATGGGCATTTAGTAGCTCAACTGGTTTGAGCTAACAGTCAAGGAGATGAAGGTCCATGGTTTGAGAAAAAAAAACTACCAAAAGAATTAATATACTAACATTCATCATTCAAAAAAATATTGTTTTAAAATAGTTTCATATGAGATTTGAACTTCCTCTCGTGAAGTCACAAAGTCAAGTTCTAACAATTGATCTTGCACCTCATGGATTATAACCATCAAAATATGGTGAATGAGGTGCAACATTGGGTACTTTTCGTCACAAATATATTTAGTTGATTACATATGATTATGGTTAAGTATATAGGGTCCAGAGGCTTCATGCATATACACAAACAAATAAACGATTATTGTTTGTGTTCAAGACTTCGGCAATCACACAAATCATTAACCAATATTATTTTAATTTCTATACAAATTTATTTTGGAAATAACATAATTTATTTACTTACTTAACATAAATTTTGTCGATTTTGCAAGACAGATGCATAACTTTGGCAGAACAAATTAACATGTTTGAAAGGGCAGTTAAGAGTGATTTGGCCAGCAACGTTAGATATCCAATTGAGTTATTTGACCATATAAGGAAATCAATATTTATAATGTCTGCAGGAAGGAATGATTACGTAAACAAATATCTTCAATCTCGGTTTTGTAACAGTTACAAGCTCTACAACTTATGCCTTTTGTTGAACACTTAATAGGAATTTTTTCCCAACAACTTAAAGTAGAAACTCATCTCTTATAGAAAGATTTAAATTGCATTAGCCTAATGCAATTACAAACTTCGTATAAGAGGTGAGTTTGTATTTAAGTTGTTGTGAAAAAAATTCTACGAGGTGTTCAACAAAAGGCACAGGTGAGTAGTGCGTGTAATTGTCACAGAACCGAGGTTGAAGATAGTTGTTTATGTTACCATTCCTTCCTGCATAAATTATAAATATCGATTTCCTTAGATGGTCAGATAATTCAGTTAGATATCTAACATATCTGGCCAAACCACTCTTAATTGTCCTTCCAATAAGCTTCAATTGTTTTGTCAAAGTTATCCAGTTGCTCTACAAAATCGCAAAATTTATGTTAAGTATATAAACTTTATTCAATTTTTATATTTTTTATAAATTAATTTAAGTTTGTTATTATTATGAGAATTGAGAGTTTCCATTTAATTATTATTTAGTAATTCAACTAGTCTTAGTCATAAGATAAAGTCAAATGTATTTGGTCCAACTTTAAACCAAATACATTTGACTTTTTTTTTATTTTAAATTAAGTCAATTTTTATATTTAAGATATAATAAACACTTTTATTCATATGTGTGTGTGTGAATATTTGGTTTTTTTATAATATTATTTTATGGAAGATGTTATTTTGAGCATTGAAGAGTTTGTTTGTTAGTTAATACTTCATCCAATTGTAGTCACAAGTGAAAGTCAAATGCTTTTGATCCAAATTTAGACCAAATACATTTGACATTTTTTTTTACTTAAATTTAAAATTGAGGGAGTATTTAATATTATTAAAAACATATTAGAAATCTAATTTTTAAGAGATTAATTTCTATACTAATAATGTTATGCCAGCCAGACTAATAGTGTAAATTTTTTCTACATATGTATTCAATTAAGTCATAATGTTATGTGAAATTTTAGTTCATAAAATATCTCCATGAATGTCTACATTTTTTTAGGAGAATCTCCATGAATATCTAAGTGGGTTGAAATTTGAATAGGTGATTAGTTCAAATTTGATTGTGTTTGATTAAGTGTGAACGAATTTAATTATGCACGATTATGATGTGAAAATGAAATTATCATTTATGGATAATAAAAACAAATTCAGGTTTGTGACCCTTGTGAATTAGTATGACAGTTTTAAAATGGGTTAGAATGACCTAGAGATGAAGAAAATCATTTTGGGCCTATCTGAGAAAGAAAACCTAGTAAAATGCACAAACAATGGTTTGCATGTGATAGTTTGCAGCAACATCAATCCAGAAACAGACAACAAGCTACCTTGTGGCATCTTTAAAACAAATAAAAGAACTCATATTCTTTTCATAATTAAATTGAGAAAAGCAAATACAAAAGTTCTAGTTTTATACATGACATAAGATTTTCTTAATATGTTGCAAGAGAAACTTATTCAAACGACATAAATAAAGAAAATATTGTTTAATTAACATATAATAGAGATTACCTTTTCAACGTTTGTTGTTGTGGCGTGCACTACTTATCTATTCCTTAACTCCAAAAACTTTGCATTTTGTTTCTTTCATTTTTCCTGCAAATTTTAGATTTAAATAATGGATATAACTCCTTAGCCACTTGAATAAATTAGGCAAATTCCAAACCACTAAAACTAGATAAAGACTATTATTAAGAAGACAAAGGAAGAAAAAAAGATAGAAAAGATTATTAAAGATAAACAAACAATGAAGTAGAATGAAAGTTCTACGAACAATTTCATGTCTAAACAACAATCACAAATTCACAAACAACTTATCATTTTAAATCCCGTACTTTAAGTACTCATTTTCAAGAATCAACAATGACTCAATATATATAAAAAAAATTCTTAACATTTTTAAAATATTATTTTGACTCTAAAATTTTGAATCTTTAACCTTTGATCGCACATCATATGTCAACTTTCATCATTTAGTACCTACAAATCCATCTAACTATGATATATAAAGCAAAATTTCAAACTTTTGGGTCCCAAAACAATATATAAGATTCAAACCACATAAAAACTAACCATATCACTTTTTTTTCATTGTCAGATCAATAGATCAGGTAAATACAAGCTCTTTCACGTGAATAAAATGATTTTCTAAAACTTTTTCAAAAACTCAAATATTTTGATCAATTTTTTGCCAAAGTCAAAACTTTCTTCGACATCTATATTTTCTAGGTCCCGATCTATCACTTTTACAAAGGGAATAAACAAGAAAATTGAAAAACCACACCCAAAATCCATTTGAGGTGTTCACCCAACACAAATGATACAATAGGGGGTTTTCTCGATTTACCTTCAAACGAGAGAATGATCTTGAGTTTAGATAAGTTGATCTATCACTTTTGCAACCTTGGATCCAAGAAATGGTGGATAAGAACTTTGATAAAGATAAGAGAGAGAGAGAGAGAGTGAAAGAGGGAGTTTAGATGAGTTGATAAGAAATTTTTGATAAAGA
>Ga0315913_1007330_pt1 | contig 13255 bp, 6 predicted proteins | sample MpolsnodulesMG_FD_207736 | JGI IMG/M metagenome (GOLD analysis project Ga0315913, IMG submission 207736) | Medicago polymorpha root nodule microbial communities from Los Angeles, California, United States - small nodules | ecosystem: Host-associated > Plants > Roots > Nodule | place: USA... | reverse complement strand
GAAATTTTTGTTTTTGTTTGGCCTATTAGGGGGGTAAATCAAAACAAAAATATTTTACAGGGGGTAAATCAAAAAAAATATTTTACAGAGGAAAAACTGGAAATGACCTATATTACAGGGGGTAAAGACCTATTAACCCTAGAAACATTGAGAAATATTACAACATGTTTTATACCAACAAAATTCGTCTATGGACACACATGATGGACGTTCTACACCGTCATGGCATGGGTTCGAACTAGCTGCTAATCTTTTCTTGTATACGTACAAAATGCTTCTAGATCTTAGAGACTCACATGATAACACTACGCATATTGTTGCATTATTCATACTAGCTATATTTTAGAAATTGAAGATCATATATTCTGTTATCAATATTATAATACACACGGTTAGGATTTTTGTTCATACCCAATTTTTTTTTGTCTTAAACCCATTTTCTACACCATTTACCAAATTTAATAATTATATTATGTGGTTTTAATAATTATTTAATATTTAAATACAATAGTTAAATTTTGCCCCCATTCTATTGAATCTTTGCATTCGTCCGTGATCATGAAATTTGTATTAATTGAAAAAAATTAGAAGCGAGTGTTTTCTAATTTTTTAGTGAGAGAAACTCCAACTTCTCTCTAAACTTTCTTTCTCCTTCGTTCATCGAGAAGGGTGGTTTTAGGTCATTTTTTGACATAGAATCACCCCTCGACATCTTTTTCCCTTTTCTTTCAATCTAAATAAGTGATTTTCACATATATCAAGTTTTTTCTATTGTGTTTTTTTGTGATTTCGTCGTCTAAGTGCGGCGTTGTGTTGTTCGTCGTCTTTTGCGACGTTTGATTTCGCGTCTTATCGCGGTATTCGTTTATTTCTATTGAAAGATTGACATCAGTCAATTACAAATTCAACCAATGATTTGAGCGTCAAAGTTGAAGATCCGGAAGCATGTGAATTTCGGTGACTTAGGTTTTATCATATTATTTGCAGGCATTTTGCCATTTTGTGCTATTAACTCGGATGTTGTGAGTTTGTTCGCAGGTTCACCCTTTACGTTTTTAGCGATGTTTGTATCTGATGTAATCTATCAATTTGAATGAATAAATATCGTTTTATTTTTGTAAAAAAAAAAATGAAATTTGTATTAATCAGCAGTGGTTAGGTCATTCAAAACTCATATTTCAAAAAATGTAGTTGTTTGATTGGTTGGTGCATCATTCATAATATGTCTGTCTCTTCTGTTCCTAATTTGTATTTTACCCAAAGTCAAGAAATTGAGAGTTTTTAAAATTAATTATGTAACCCAAGAAAAGAATCAATACATTATTATATAAACTTGCATGAAGAACTTTGGGTTGACTCATTTACGTGTGACATATATGGTCCTATTATCCTATAAACTAAACTAATCTAATAATTCAATAGTTGCAAGATTTGAAGCAACTATTTAAACTTATCTAAAAATATGAAGGTCAAATTATCAAGTATGTACCTTTTTATTTGAAGGAAAAAAAACCAATTTCTACTATATACTTTTAAGTAAATTATAATTTTTTAAAATTTATTTATTTATTCCTAAAGTACTCCTTGTGCTAGGGAACAAAACTTCTTGTTTATATATCTCATTTTGGCTTGTTCAAAAAAAATTTATTTATTTATTTATTTTTTCAACAAAAAATTACAAACTGTTTCCTGGTCTCTTGCTAGATTTTCCGTTCAATATAATTTCTTTGTTCACGCTTTCTCATTCTATCAATGTTTGGTTCGTTCCTTTCTTGGCTTGATTTTTTTTCTATCATTTTTTCTTTTACTGATAAAGCCATTGAAATTAAATACACTAAATTTTATCTGTTTTTGTCTTGTCTTCTTAAAGAAAAAGCACAGAATAACGTTCAATTTATAAATAACATACTGTTCCTCTAAAAATACAAAATAACGTACTGTTTTTTTATTGATTCAAAAGACCCATGTTAAAGTTAGTTATTCATTCAATACATTTTTTTTTAATAAAGTTATTCATTCAATACATAACATCTTGTGTTTATTGATTAAAAAAGTTGGTTTTTTATTATCGACTTATCGCAAAAAAAAAAGTTGGTTTTTTATTATCGACCTATCGCAAAAAAAAAGTTGGTTTTTTTTACAAGAAATAAAGTTGGTTATTATTGATTGAAATAACGAACTGTGTATATGATATATCATATAAATTTTATAATTCATTTTTTTCTTACAAAAAAAAGAAAAAGGAGAGAGATCAGATACATCACAATTTAATGATATTTACATAAGTATTACTCTAATTTTGACAAGAGAAAATTTACTTACAAATACAGAGAATATATACGAAAAGAGATCAAATTATAAACTTTTTTTTTTAAGAAATAAAATTAAAACTACTTTCTTAGAAGAAAAATTAACGTTTTAAACTATTTATCATATGGACTTCAATAATATATCAATGATTTTAGGTCAAAATGATAAGATTCTTTTTTTTTTTTGGGTACAAAGGTAAAAAATGACAAGATTCTAAAAAAACGAATTCAATAAAAGTAAAAAAGAAAAACAAAACTACACAAAAATTTGATATTTCTTTAAAAAAATTGATAATTATTTATAGATTGGAGTAGATTTGTGTACCAAATTCCACTAGTGAGACACATCATGCCCAAAAATATATACTGAGTTTATCTCAAACAAATTAAAGTGGGGAATCATGATACTGATTGATATAAATGCAAGTGATAGTGGACACTCCATTCTGAATATAGGTACTTAGTAAACCATTCCTAATTGCTCTCAGTGTCACATTCACCGCCATAGATTATATTGAACCTAAAGTACAAGATAAAGAAACATAAAAATTCAGATATATATTCATTGTTAGGTACCTTGTGATCCCACCATATAAAATTGCTCCATTATGTAATCCAAGCTAGCTACCGCATTTTGTGAGCAATGATCAAGAAAACAAATCAATTTGTCTATTGTCCTATATTATTTGGTGGGAGAAAAATTTCCTAACAGGTGTCCGGTGATGCATTATTTCTTTGTAAATAAAGGAAAAAGAGAATATTAATTAAGATGGAAAGAAATAAAAAAAAGTTTAAATTGCATTGGTGTGAAGGGACAATAATTAAGGGAGCTTCTACGGTGCAGTCAGAAAACTGACTTTTTTGAAAAAGTTAATTTTGATCTTAATATTTGATTCATTTTTAAATTGTTGATTATTGATTAATGATCAATAGTAATTCATCTAGTAATATTTGCAACATCTTGGACTTACAGGTACTATTTTATCGTTGGAATCTTTAACATGCAAACAGAGTTGATGATATTATGTGATAGTCTTAAGTGTTACACTTTGTGGGGTGTTACACTTATAACAATGTATGATAAAATTAGATTAAGTATAGTCTTATATATCTGATGAATTGACGATACTATGAGGACTGAACTTTTGATGTCATTGTACAAACAGTGGGGTGTTACTCATTACATTTTTGATGTTATAGTGTTAACTTTACTAAAAAAGTCATTTTCATGACTTCACCATAGAATTTTCCAATAATTAATACTATAAAAACATGAAGGGAAATAATTTTTGTATTATTTTGTATTTCTTAAAAATGTAGTTTTAACCAAAATACAAAATAATATAAAAATTAATGATATAAAATAAAAAATTTAATGTTTGTGTTTTTTTATCAATGATTCCAATGCTTGAGATTTTTTTTTCCTCGAGGTTGGTTCTATAGTTGATGCATGTTAAGTTTTAGTTCATTCTTTGCATGCATGTTATGTTTACTTCGGTGCAAGTTTTCTATATTTGCCATCATCTATAAGAAATTTAAGCATAATGTATCATATACTATTTCTCAATTATTTAATTCATTATCTTATACCAAAGAATCTGCCAATGTCTTCGTGAGTTTAACTCAGTTCATAAAAACAATGCATAATATATGCAAGATCCCGAATTCAAACCCGAATATCATAAAAAAAAAAAAAAAAAAATCAGCCAATCTCTATTTTCTCACTTATTTTTCTCTTCTCACAATCTCTCTACTTTATATGAAACACGGCATAAATAATAGTCATGGAGTGAATAAGAGAATGTTGGTTAACATATATTGAGTAGGAATGTTAAATCATGGCTAAAAGTCAACCATGCCAATGTGAACGAAAATAGGGAGATGAATACGGATACCAAGTTAAAAACTAATTTTACTCTACAAAAGGCACGTGAATTTTAAAGCATCAAAATATTTATAAAATCAAACAATTGAAATGAACCAAAATTGTCCTATAAATTTCTTCAAAAAATATCTAAAAATTGTCCTATTAATTACTTTTGAAATATCTAAAAAATACAGCATAAGGGACAAATTTCGAGTATGCTTGTAATAATAATAATTAATTAAATACGACGTGTTTGTTGTGGTGAGCATCAATGTGATGAGTGACTTAATCTGAGACTCAAGAGAAGTGAGGACGGTGTTCGATTACATACATGTACTTGTGAGTGACCTAGCATAAGAGAGAGAATGATGATTCCTTTCAGACTTATGTGAAAACTTGCACTAGCTAGTTCCTTTTAAAGGAAACCTTGTACTAGTTGTCTATATGGCTTTTTGTTTGTGGATGTTTATGGGAGCAGAAAACACAATGAGATGTACTATGTTGAGTTACGTAATGTTGTGTCTGTTTGTAATTGTGTGTTCATCTATTCATACATACTTATTGTGTACTTGATTTATGATTTACTCATCCTATCTATGTATGTCTATGTTTCAAATTGTATGTTACTTGTGTGTGTGAACGATAGACTCTCTCAGCAAGATGCCAAGGAGTGTAATCTGTACCTAGCTTTGGGATACTATATAGTTGAAGATTGTACGCCTTATCTATAATATTTCCTTTATGCTAGATTTAGGGTTTTGTATTTATTTTTATGGGAGATGTTTCGAGACAGGATAAGTTTCAAGTTTTGGTAAAAAAAAAAAGAGTTCAAGTTTTATTTATTTATTTTTGATACGATATAAGACAAAAAAAATAGAGAATAAAACTTATCAAGATGAGAAATCTTATGATAATGGTGGATTGGTAGAATGAATGCTTCATGAATGAATGTGGAGGTCAAAATCCGAGGTGGATATACTGACGATGGAAGGATGTATCTGCAAAAACTCCAACGTTCTTATTTTTTATTTTATAAAAAAAGTAGATGTTAGGGTTAGAATGACACGTACATTTTAAGACTGTAGTCTTGTGCTTATATAGGTCAACATACGTGGATTTGGTATTGAGTTTGACCTCGCCTAAAAATTCAATCTAGAACAATAAATGTTAGAGATATCATCAAAAGAAAACCTATTAGACCAGGTCAAGTCCAATATCACGTCAAACAAGGTTAAAAGTTGCAAACAACACATATATTAACCTCATGCCATGCTTGATTAAATTGAATGCCAATTCAAATTCGAAAGCTTGCAAACAACGTCTACTATCCCACTAAGTCAATAACAAGGTACATTTCTCATAAATATTTGCAGGACAAACTCAACACGTTTAAAGACTTAAATAAATTTCTATAGTGATGCCTTTTAATTTTTTTTTGAATCGGCAAATATTATTGAAACCAAAACTCTAGCAAGACGTTTAGAGGCAGTGAAAAAAATACAAAGATGCCGCATAGAGGCATAACATCCACAAAAAAACCGCAAAAACACCAAATACAAAAACAACAAAACCCCACCAAAAGCAAAGACATGACAATGAAATCTAGCTAGATACCCCGAAATTCATTCCCATAACTCCTCCCCAAAAACCAACTGCCCAACACAAAACCGCATAGGGGAAAACAGCAAAACCCAAACACTGCCACTCCCGTGAGGAAACAAAAAAGGCAGCAACCACTGCTGCTATCTGCACAGAACAGAAGCTAGAAAGTAGCATACAAACAACATAAACAGATACGCATGTGGGTAGTAAACACGCACCAGATCCAGAAAAAACGCACCACAAACCAAGAGACCTGAATCACTCCTTTCCCTCCTCCTTTACCTCCATAAACACGCCTCCGGACACCACTTCCACTCGTAGAACATACAAACCGGAGTATCCCTCATTCCCATCATCCACCGCCAAGATAAAACCTTGATCTCTTCAACTATCTCCTCCACCCCTTTAACAACATTATTGAATATACGGTCATTACGAGCTTTCGAAAAAACCCAAATAGCGGCTTGCCAAATCATTCTTCAACCCTTCCGGATCTTCTTATGATATCCTCATGCACTCCAACACTCCCAATGAATAAACAAATACGGAGGAATCAAGAAAAGCCAGTTAATCCACCTCACAAAAGACAACCAAATATCATAGGCGAAAACACAATGAAGGAAAAGGTGAGTGGAAGATTCCCTCTCTATCCTACACCAAATGCAATTTGATACTTCCTCTGGCGGTAAGCAATTTCTAATCTCCAAATTGGCTCTAGTAGGAAACAGTCAAGTAGGAGCTTCAAAGTAAAAGCCATCACTTTTGAAGGTGCCCTGACTTCCAAATAAGCTTAAAAATACTCATTTTCTCCACCGGACACCTATACCCCCAACATAGCTCCTTCCAACTTGTAATACATCGACTTAACCGAGAACCTACCGTCCTCGTCCAATCTCCATCTCCATCTATCCTCCTCTAGAGACCGAAAAAAACCATCCAACTCTTCCAACAAATTGTTAAGTAAGTTCTCCTCCTACAAAAAAAAAAACTACGCCTCCAAATAAAATCCCATCTCCCTCCCTCTAGCAAACTCCCATGTATTTTAGCATAAAAGACTCCCCCCCTCTACAAACCCTTTGCCAAAACCTAGTATTAAGACCATTCCCCACCTTCCTCTCGACCTCCTCATTAAACCCAGCAAAATCCCCACCATCCTCAAGACTTGCCAAATTTTTCCACCATTTGGACACCCACCTTGCCCAAGGATCTCTCTCTCCCACGACCATATCAAAAGTGTCCCGCCCATATTTCTCCATTAAAACATCCTTCCAAAGCGCATGATCCCCTTGCAAAAGTCTCCATCTCCACTTAGCAAGCAAACTCAAATTGACTAACTTCACATGCTTCACCCCTAACCCCTTTTTATATTTATGGGAACAAACCGTTTCCCATTTCAACCATCTAATCTTGTTTCCACCTCCCATGCCACCCAAAAGGAACTCTCTTTGAATCCGCACCACCTTTTTCCAAACCTTCACCGGCATCTTGAAACAAGATAGGTAAAAAATGGGAATAACATTTAAGACTGAATTAATAAACACAATTCCACCTCCGAAACTAATGTATTTATTGCCCCACGAGTTCAACCTCTTGGATAATTGATTCAATAAAGGATCCCAAGTAGCCACCCTACAAAGATTAGCACCCACCAGCAACCCCAAGTACTTAAACGGAAGCAACCCTCCACTACAATTAAAAAAATCACACGTCATGCTCATAAACTATGCCGGAACGTTAATCCCCACCAAGCAACTTTTGAAAAAAAATTAACTTTTAACCCCGATGCCAAATCAAAACCCCTAAGAAAAGCTTTCGAAATCCATAAATTCGCCACCGTAACTTTTCCAATACATAACGTATCATCGACGTATTGAAGCCGCGAATAAACCTTACCATCCTCCAAAAACTTAAATCCCTCAAATTAGTTAAGCCGCTCTGCATTCCTCATCAATCCACTAAAACCTTCGGCCACCAAAAGAAACAAAAAAGGAGCTAATGGGTCTCCTTGCTTAAGACCTCTTTGAATATTAATCTCTTCCGTAGGGCTACCATTGACAAGGATGGACATACTCCCTCCACAAACACAAGCCTTAATCCAAGAAATCCACTTCGAACACATCCCTACTCTCTTCATCATATACACCAAAAAACTCCAATCCACCGAGTCCTAAGCCTTTTCAAAATCCACCTTAAGAATCAAAACCTCATCTTTAGATTTTTTTCGCAAAATCCACCACTTCGTTAATCACCAACACCCCATCCACCAAGTTCTCCCCCTTGATAAAAGCCGATTGGTTCTTAGAAATGATAGAGTTTAAAACGCTCCCCAACCTCTTTGCAAGAACCTTAGCTAATAGCTTATAAAGGCACCCAAGCAAGGAATAGGGCGAAAGTCTTTCAATTCTAAAGGAGAATTAATTTAAGGAATTAAAGCCACAAAATATGACAATAAAGCTTTTGGAAGAACTTCATTGCCATGAAATTGGTTACACATAATTCTCACCTTATCCTTTAACAAGTACCAAAACTTCTTCACAAAAGCAAAATTGAAACTATCTGACCCCAAAGTTTCATAGAGTCTTAAGTTTGAACTTGGGTTAGGCATATATGAAACTCTCATTTTGACTAATTTAACTTGATGAACATCTACCATTAGTTAGTCATATTATATATTTTTAAGAAATTTGATTTTTTTAATATATTTTTGAGCAAAAACTTTGAAACCTAAAATCCTAACTTGGACCGATACTATATTTTCGCATGTTCAAGATTTATATTTATTTTCCTTAAAAAAAAGATTTATATTTATTTAAAGACTTTTAGCATATTGTACAAAAAAAGACTTTTAGTATATAAGTTTTATTGTGCTAATCTCAACCAAGCAAAAAGTTCAAAACTTAAAAAAATTACTCCATGAAAATCAAACTAGGACAATCCAATTTTGTTTTTCGGTTATCATGTTATCGATACAAAGTTTACACCACCGTTTAAGATACGATCTTTGTCGAAAAAACATGTGGGGACACACAAGGTGTGTTCTCTCTCCTTCTAACAAGATTTTTCATTCAATACGCAGAATGAATTAATCGAACTCCTAACCATATAGTTACAAAGTTTAGATCCGTTATCACTTGAACCAATTCATTTGAATTGTTAGTAATCAAAACACTGTTATGATGTCAAAGGTGTCACCTTTGTTGCATGTAGATATGGCCAGTAATTTTTGTTTTATTTTTACAAGTGTATAAGATTGGGGTTCCCAAATGAAGCGAGTTTGAAACCAAGAGTCCTACATGATTAGGCCGAATAACATCAACAGATTTTTGGGGTCGAATTGGGCCATACTATTTCAAACCGAATTACCCGTACGTTTCATCTTCAAAACCCGGTTCGTACAGAAAGTAAAGCCTTGTGTCAGAAACACCGTGAAAGTGAACTCAGTGGAAGCTGAAAGGAAAAGTGCTTGTACTGAATAATCACTTATCAAAGTACAATCATCACAATGGCTTCTTCCAACAATTCAGTAGCAGAAAACAACAAGAAGAAAACCAAAAAACCTCAAACCTCAACACCTACTAGCAAAATCAAGAAAGACAACAAAAACATTGAAAAATCCAAAGAGAACAAGAATAAGAAGAAACTCAATTTCACAAACGGAAATTCCAAAGAACAGGAAGAAAGTGGAAGAAGAAAGAAACATGGAAAGGACGATGACGAAGAAGAAGATGCGAAAACGCATGTTTTTCCTATGAATCGAATTAGGACGATCTTGAAGGGTGAAATTACCGATTTGCGTGTTTCTCAGGAAGCTATTTTGGCTATTAACAATGCTGCGGTAATTTTATGAATGTTTGTGTTTTTATGATGTTGTTTGTATTGGTTATTGTTATTGTTATGTGTTTTTGATTTGGTGTTTGTGTGTTGTAGGAGAAGTTTCTTGAGCAATTAGCGGAGGATGCTTATGGTTGTTGTGCTCAGGATCGGAAGAAATCTTTGAGCTACAATCATCTATGTAATGTCTTTTTGCTCTCTACTTTTTTTTCTATAAGCTGTTATATTTGTACTTGCTGCTTGTTGCAACCTATAATTTCATCCAAACTAGCAAAAACCCTAATATGCGTAGCACCACTGACGGTGTGTTTGGTGTTTGGTATGTGTCAGGGTCCAACACCGACAAATGTGGTTGCTTTTAAATTATTTTCGGTGTCTATGTGTTAATGTCGAGTGTTTGGGTCTGTTTGGATAAACAGCTTATTTGCAGCTTATCATGATAAGTGCGTATGTATAAGCTCACAGAAGCTATTTCTATAGCAAAGGATGAGATAAAATTAAATTATTTTGTATATGCTATTAGTTGTTCTTACAAGTTAAATTAGAGAACTTATGAAAATAAGCTGAAAAAAGGTTTTGAAAATTGTCACAAGCTTTTTTCATAAGTTCTCCCAAACAGTCTCACAAAACTTATGCTAATAGACAAGCTCAAATAAGCCCATCCAAACATGCGTCTGTATTCTTGGAACTTAAGGGATGCTTTTCTTTTTTGGGAAATAATGGCTTGGACATTTAGGTTTTACAATCTATTATGCTATGATGATTATTATTATTATTATTATAATATAAATGCTTTTGAGAGAGAAATATGTATTCTGCTCAAACAGTTACAAATTAATATGTGACAGCGGGTTATCAATTTTGTACCTCTCTAAGTATGGTTATCTGGCTGTTTATTGTTTTTGACCATTTGTTACCTTGTCATTGGTCGTTTACAAGTTTTGTTGTGTTTTCCTACAAATTAATATTTTTTTTTTTTTGAGTAAATAACAATGTGATCATAACTTAGCAAGTTAGCAGTGATCTTTGTACATTAAAAATGAATTGCTTGAGTAGAACTCTTAGGCATTTGTGGTTACTTTTCTGAGGAGAATAATGGATAGGTAAGTTGAGTCTTTGAAAGAGCTTTTGGCTTTAGGGTAAGGAATGTCATACTGGTTTTTTTCTGGTACAGTGAGGCTTAAAATCTAGCAGCTGTTCCAAATCAAATCTAGTTAATAGTAAATTTTGAATGAATTCTGTATGGGGACTTGGAAGGCATGGGTGATAAGACACAAGAATGAAAACATGCTGTGTCAGTGTGATACTAGTATCGATTCAGTTCATATCATATAGGATTTTGCATATTGATTGATTATCTCTCCATGTGATGTGAAGTGTGAGGAATTTTCAGTTATACCATATACCTACCTTCTTGAACCGTTTCCTCCATTCACTTCTGAATAGTTTTCCACCCATCCACTTGTAAATATCACCACTACTTTGTTCTAGTAACCTATATTCTGATTCACATGAACTAATTAAATTAACCTATTATTAAGTTAGGGTTAAATGGTTCAGAGATATGGTAAAATCATTAAACTTCTTCAGTGCTGTAAACTAAAAAAGGGAATGGTAAATTTTTTTAAAAAATATTTTCTGTTGTTCTTTTGTATAATTGCTGTCATTGCAAGCTATTTCAAACATTACCTTCTCTTTCCCTGTGCAATATTGAAGGAAATCTCTATCATTGCCATGAATAAAAAACTGGTAGTTGTCAAGAGAAAAATCATTAATCTAACCCATTAATTAGGCACTGGAAGTTATGATTCACTGTAAGTCATTTGTTCTGTTAGTTTTTTTACTTCGATCTTTATCAATAAGAGCAAAAGCGAGGAGGGTGAGTTCAACAAAATTTCGTAAAACTATTTTTGTTTTGTTTTTGGTCTGCACTTGGCAGTGTTAAAATTGAAAATATGAACCAACACATGACTTAATATTTGACCTATGCCATAAGTAGGTTGTAAAACTGCTACTTTGTATGTCCATTGGATTGACCCTTGTGTATGTTTATTTATTTGCTGTTTGTGGATTGAGACGTTTTTCCCAATTACTGATAAGACAACTTGCTTTGTGTTTCAGCGCGTGTTGTTAGTAAGAAAAGAAGATATGACTTTCTGTCCGGTAATTTCTTATCCCTGTTGAAATTTAATCTAGTGACATTGAAATATTTGAAGTTCACCTTTCCATGTATTTATTTACCACTAATTAAAAGGGTTTCTGCATTGCTTTTGCTTGTTCAGACTTTGTTCCTGAGAAAGTGAAAGCCGAGGATGCATTAAGAGAGACAAACTCAAGAGGGAATAAAGGAGGTTAGGAAATGTAAAACAAAATAGTGGTGAACCTAAGCCTATTCTTTTGTTAAATCTGTCACATTCGGAAATGGAAACATGTATGATGGTTAGTAATGTACTGTTTTACATTTCCATAGTGTACTTACCGTTGCACTCTTCTTTAGAGGTCCCATCTCATATGAATAGATTGTTTTCTTCCTGTGGCTATTCATACTTGATGCTTGGCATTTGTAACTGTTATTTTCATTTTTATATTTTGTTGAAAATTCTGTGGCACGGCTGAAGTTAAATTTGTCATGGGAAGATAGAAAACATACAGACTTAAGTACTAACTACAGGTGGAATCAACGCTTAAGCTAATAATGGGATGGATGGAAAGTATTTCCCTTGTTTTGAGTGTTTAAGGGGTGTAAAGGCGGGATTTTTTTTCCCCTTGCTTGATAGTTAAAGTTAAATCAGAGGGAATCTCTTATTTATTTTGAAAAACCCTTTCCTGTTGTCTTCCGTCTAATTCGAGGGGGAGGGATTTTAAGGCTTTGAGATGGAAGGAGGGTAAGAAGTGCTCAGCCTCCACCCCTTCTTCCAAAGACTCTTTGGTCACTTCCCCCATTCAAACACAGCAATTTTTTCCACTATTTTTTATTTAAAAAAAAAATGAATTCCATACTTAAGTTGTTTTTTAGATCTTGCATTCGTTTCTTTTGCCTAATATTTCTCTCTTGGTCACAATTGTGTGCTCAGTGCTTTGGATAGCTATACATTTGAGCTTTAGAATAGATATGCACACAAACCGAATTTGCATCTTGGATTTTATGATTGTATGTGTGTTGAGTGGATCACCTTATAAATTATTATCATCTACCAGGTGTACCCTATACAACGTTAGAAGGAATATTTACAGTGGTCTTTTAGTGGTTTTCTCTCAGGTGTTGTTCTTGAGTTCAACCAAATTCTATGTATGGTTTGTCAACAGGACTTGGTAACGTCTGAAAGTACAGAGAGATACAGATCTAAAACTTAATCTGTGACTCTGTTAGTTGGGTCAACCAAATTTGTGTCTTGTGTAATGGCTACAAATTCAAGCAGTTCATCGGGTTGGGTTTGTCTACCTTTGGGGGCTTTGTCTCTAACTCTCTTAACTTTCTCATTCTTCTAAACTATTTATTTTAATCATCGATCTATATACAAAGGGTTTGTCTAACATGTGCAATATTGCACATGTTAAGGTAACTAAAAGTAGTATCTTTTCATTGAAAACCAACAATTATTGATTAAAAGTTACATATTTAATATAAAAAACACAAGTTTCAAGT
>Ga0315913_1007329_pt1 | contig 13255 bp, 6 predicted proteins | sample MpolsnodulesMG_FD_207736 | JGI IMG/M metagenome (GOLD analysis project Ga0315913, IMG submission 207736) | Medicago polymorpha root nodule microbial communities from Los Angeles, California, United States - small nodules | ecosystem: Host-associated > Plants > Roots > Nodule | place: USA... | reverse complement strand
TTTCAAACCGGTCAAGCATCAAATCTGTGCCTGAGGACTATGTATTCCCACCAGAAACAAGACCAGGGAATTTCAAAATCCCAATCAACAAAACCATCCCAATAATTGATCTTAGTGAAGCACAAAATGGGGATAGAACCAAAACAATTCAACAAATTATCAAGGCTTCTGAGGAGTTTGGATTCTTTCAGGTATTCATACTAAATACTCTTTCTATTTTAAGATTAAATATATTTTTCCTCTAAATATACTAAGCAACACATGTCTAAATTTAGTGGCATTGACAAGGACCTTAGGTCAAGGGGTTCAAAATTTCGAACTACCAAATTTTTACCTTGAATGTGTATTTCGCTATCATATTGATCTCTTAATGTCTCTTTTAGTAAATTAGTTTTTAGATAGTCAATTATATCTTAGAATATGTTTTGTCATTGTTCAATTTAATCTATAAAATTACCACAAAAAAAAAGATGCACTATAAATGTATTTGTAATTTCGATACATTTTAAGAGTACAATAAGAATGCCTCACATATTCATGGATCAACATAGTTGTTTGTCTATTTAGAGACAATAGAAAAGTTAAATATTTAAAGATGAAAGTCGTACAACTATAAATATTAAAATATACTTATATTTATTTAAGAATAATTTCCACATCTTACATTTTTTTGCCATCATAGAATATTTATCAGTTAAAATTTGAAAACACAATGCTAAATATCCAATACATTTTCTATGCTAAATATCCAGATTTAATTTCCATTCATGGTATTTTGTTTTGATTCTGATCTATCATCAATTTATAATATAAAATGATATTTATAATATCACCTATTCCGGTCTCTCTGTTCGTCTTGAATAGGGATCTAATTTTTAAATAAAATTTGTTGTTAAAAAAAAAGATATTTTTTACTTTTGACTTAAACTTTGGGCAATCTGCATTGTATTACTGTCAGTGTATGCACACAGACACAACTTTGCCAACTTTTTCCTAGTGAGAGAGGAGAGAGGAGAGAATCAATGCAATATGGTGCAAGGATTAATTTTGTGGGGGTTCAAGACAATGACAATGTTAAGAGTCCCACATCGGATAAGACATGGCCTAACAATGTGTTTATAAGTGGGGACAATCCTTACCTCACAAGCTGGTTTTGTGGGGTTGTGTTAGGCTCAATCACGATTTCTAACATGGTATCAGAGCTTGTGCCTAAACCTATTCGCGCACCAAGTCCAAAGAGTGCTGGGCGTGAGGGGGATGTATTAGGAAAAACTCAAATCCCACATCGGATATAGTAAAACAGGTGTAAATTTGAAAAGTTGAGAAGGGGCAATTGAAACCCCTGGCCAGTATGTGGCTACGCCAATCTGTCTAATATAAATCCCGGCATTTTTTTGATTAAAATAGGTTATCAATCATGGTCTCTCGTTGGATGAAATGAAGAAAACAATGAGTGTTTTTAAGGAGGTGTTTGAGAAGCCTAATGAATACAAGCACGACTTGTATCCTGAGGACAATTTGAAGACATGTAAGATGTTTTCTAGCACTTTCAAATATGAATTTGATAAGGTTCACCTATGGAGGGACACTCTTAGACACCCAGCTTATCCTTTGGAGCAGTGGCAACACTTGTGGCCTGAATATCCAACTACATATAGGTAAATGCATGAAAACTTGGTCGGTCTCATTTGTAATAGTTCTCTATCTCAAATTGATTATTACTTGAGAATATCAATTCAACATCTATTAACTAGTCTTTAACTTTTTTTTTTTACCAAATTAACTAGTCTTTAACTTGATTAAATAGTCGAGATAACAATTTCACTACTTGCAAGCTCTCTAATTAATACTATCTATTATTCCATGAATATAAAAAATAATTTTTTTTTATTTTTTATAATAGTGATTGAACGGAGCATATTAGTCATAAGGACGGATCCAGACATAATATTTAGGTGTGGCTGAATTATGAAAGAAACTATGAACTAAATCATACTCCCTCCATCCTTAATTATAGGGCTCTTTTGAAAAAATAACGGAAATTAAGAAAATTGAAAGTGGTAATAAGTTTGTTTGTAATTGGTATTGTTTTTCAGGTTTTTAAGAGAGGGGGTTAGTGTATATTTTCAACATAGTATTTAATGTTGATTGAAGAAAAAGATATAAAATAAATTGGGGTGTATTGTTAAATAATTAATTAATGTATTTGAAAATACCAAAAATGTCTTATAAAAAGAGACAAAAAAATTTCTGAAAAAAGTCTTATAGACGGACTTAGTATTAAAAATGTAGGAAAACGAGCACGATGGGAGTGAAACCAGGTCGCGCGTTTTGACATAAGCAACCCACACATACCGATAGACCATATAAAGAATCTTCACATGTTTTAGATATATAGTAGTATATAACGGTTATAGCCAATTCTTTCAGACCTAGTATATGAAAGGAAAAAAAAAAGGGTATAATCATGTGTGGCTATAACCACACATAACCCTATGGTGGATCCGCCGTTAGTTAGATCAGTAAATTCATTAGTATTAGTATATGCCTAAATTAAGATAAGTATAAGCTTGCTCACATTAGAATGTTTAGTAATTCGTGAATTGTCATGTTCTCTCTGACCTTAATTATAAGACACTTTTAAAATGTTTGTTTGTCTATAATTATAAAACCCTCAACAAATTTTTAAATACATTTATTATTTAATTTCCAAATATTAACGCTATGGTTAAATATTTTTGATGTCTATAAATATATCAATTTTATGTTTTAATCTCTCTAAAAAATTTCTTCGACTTTTAATCTCCTAAAATATTTCCATCACCACTTTAGGTCACTACCTTTAAGTCAACTCTTGTATAGCCTTCATATTTTTAAATGAAATTTTTCAGGAATCTTTAGAATATTATAATAATCTCTAAGAAAAAAGTTAACAAAATATGAATTAAATTTGATTTTTTTTTTTATGTTTTTGGCTTCTGAAAATTCATATTTTGTTAAATTTTTTTTTGGAGAGATTCTTATAATATTCTAAGTATTTTTGAAAATTTTTATTAAAAAATATGAAAGCTACACACGAGTTGACTCAAAATAGGGACTAAAAGTGATGATTGAAAACTTTTGAGGGACTAAAAGTAAAATATTTTTTTAAAGGGGACTAAAATAAAAAGTTGATATATTTATAAAGACTAAAATCATATTTAACCCTTGACACTATCAATAGACTCAATTTTTTTAATTAGCTTACTCTCTCTCACACACATGATGTATTTTTATACGGTATTAGAAAATGCATGGTCAAATTTTTTATGTTCATAGAACATTGCTCAATTTAATAAATAGGGACAAAGACATTCATAGTTTTTGTTTTTTTGGTAAATCAAATGCATCACAACGTATTGCTGAGACTAATTTCTCAAGGTAAATAAGACGCTCGTAATTTAGGAATAACACAAAGTCGTCAATTTCCCACAAAAGTGGATGTCCGAGAACCACCGTGGAGATCCAATTGCAGCAACAATGGAGGCAACCATGGAGATGCTCTTGTGGTACTCAAAAAAAAAAAAACTGTAACACGTTTTTCCTTTTAATGTATTTTATAGATTGGACAAAATACAAATAAATGGATTGGGTGATTGTTTGTAATGGATGATGGTTTGATTTGATTGTTTTACTAAATTTTTAATGGATTATAAATAGATTAATGGGTTTCTTCAATCCATCCAATACAATCCAAGTTATATTGTAATTTATTTATTCACATTGTCATCCCTAATTTGCACATGCAGTTAAAGATCTAATAGACATTTTTTTCTTGCAGAAAGTGCGTTGGGGATTATTCAACTAAAATTAAGGAGTTGGGTTCAAAGATCATGAATTTGATTAGTGAAGGGCTTGGTTTGGAGTGTGGATATTTCGACAATGATAATCTTAGTGACTCATTGGTTATCCAACTTAATCATTATCCACCATGCCCTGATCCAAGTGTAACACTTGGTATAACCAAACACTTTGATGCTTACCTCATCACTATTTTACAACAAGAAGATATATGTGGCCTTCAAGTACTTAAGGATGGAGAGTGGATTGCTGTTGATGCTATTCCTCATGCATTTGTCATCAACATTGGTTACGCCTTGCAGGTACACTTAATGCATTTGTCATCACTTACTATCATTTTAATTCTTTAAATATAATAACCCTAGGGACTTCCCTCATAAAAAAAAAAAACCCAAGGGACTAATTTATCACTATCACTATCTCACATGAAGGAAATTTTTGTATTTTTTTCATTTCAATCATGTCTCTTATTAATTTATGTAAGTTGGCAAATTTTGTTGACTTGTGATGGGTTACAATATTGGATACAGATAATCACTAATGGTAAGCTAAAAAGTGTGGAACATAGAGTTGTGACAAATTCGGAACAAGCTCGCACAACTGCTGCCTTTTTTATAGCTCCATCAGGTGATTGTTTCATTGAACCAACAAAAGATCTCATTGATGAACACAATCCACCTATTTATAAGTCTTATAAATACAAGGAGTTGCTCACTCGCTTCTTTAAGAAACATGGTGACATGGATATGGTGCTGAAATCCTATGAGGAAGAGGAACCAAAGGATTAAATGAAATATTGTGAAAGCAAAAAAGTATCATTTGATTATGTAATGTTTTTTTTTTTTTTTTGAATAAATTGATGATTTAATGTTGTTGGACACCTTAATTTGTTGTTTATTTTTTAATAATTCATGATTCATTTACATCAAGAAAATTTCATCTGGAAAAAGCTTAAATATGTTGTTAATTGTCTCTGTGAGTTCACATGTTTTTAGTTTTCATCTCTGTATCATTTTTTGTTCTAAAACATGGCATAGTTCATCTTTTTACAAAATCCATCTAATTCATCATTCGTTTAAGTTTGTCTATTTTCACATGTTACACATAACCTAAGTTTCATATTCACATACATCCTTACATGTTATATCTATATCTATCATCACAGTAGTTCAAGCATAATAACATAATAACATCATATCATTTGAGAAAACTGTATCTCTAAAATAACTCAATCAATTCATCATTAGTTCATAATCAAATCACAAGTTAATCAATCTCTATCTCAATCACCAAATTTATGTAAGAACATTCCAAGTTAAATCATTTATGCTTTGCTAACTCATTTCATCAAAATCAAATATTCACATCTTTAATTTATACATTATCTTCACAACATTAAATACACATCATTAAATATCACAAATTTATAATTACATACTCATTTATTCACTCTAAAGACTTCCTTAAACTCAATATTGATTTCAAGGATGTTTCATGGTTCATTGAAAAGGTTATGTTGAAGTTTCATAAAAATGCACCATGACCTAGGTCATGTGTAGTACTTCCATCATACTAATCTTGCCTAATCAATTACACATCAAACTTACCTCAATCAACTTAATTCCACTCATTTTAAACACAAATTAACATAGTTTTCATCTAACACAATTATCACTTTCAAAAAGTCATTTTCACCTAACAACTCACACTCAAACATCATGACCAATCACCAACAACAAAATTTCACCACATACACTTACTCAATGTCATAGCAAAGTGATAGAACATGGATTGAGCAATATTCATCAACAACTTCATGATTTTCACTTAAACATAAACTTGTCACAACCAAACATAGATTTTCATGCAGCAACAACATGATTATATCACTTTTCACATATTCAATATAACCACAATTAAAGGAGCACAAAAATCAACTTAAATCAACAACAAAATCATGAAAACTCAAGAACACAAATAATCTGAAACCCTACAATTGATCATAAACCAATATGAAGAACATAACCTTTTCCCCCTTACCTCTAACTCCAAAAGCTAAGCCTTCTAAGCTCCAATCTTCCCCTCTACTATGGCTTCCCCAAGCTTCCTCTCCTTTTCTTCCTTTAGATCTTCTTTCTTTGTCTCTCTTGCTCTATTCTCTCTTTAGCCTCTATTTTGTAAACTTACCAAATGATTTCACAACCGTAGTTTGTGACTACTACTTGTCTTATATGCTCACACCAAGGTGGGATTTAGTATGGGAAAGGCTAGTTGTTTGCCATCATGGAAAAGTTGATTTTTAACCATCAAATCATATGATGAGCATAGCTTTATGATAGGCAGCCCACACTAGATTTTTTTTCTGCAATTCATATTCATCTTGTTCACATACCCCAAAAGGGAAAAAAATTCAGTACCGTGTTTCATTTCATTATCATCGTTTTTTCTTCTCCAAGTTTTCTAGTAACCTAGCTTTGCCATTTTCATGGGGCTTCTTCCTTCTTGTTTCTTCAATCAGTAAACCCACCAAAATCTTATTTTATTTCCTTTCCATTTATTAATTCATAATTATTTTATTTCCTTATTCCATTAATTAATTCATAATTATGCTGGATGAATTTAAAGAAAAAAATCTTGGCAATAATAACTTCCTCTTTAAATCTCAAAAATAATTGACACCCATGTTTACAATTTGCTTCCTGAAAATTTAAAGAGTTTCCTCCAATTGCAATTTTCTATGTAGAAGAATGATGGCGTGAGTAGAAATATGGGTGACTTAATATGTTTATTTAAGAAAGGTTGTGGTAATTGTTGTTGCGTGATTTTCCAGATCTGGAAATTTTCTACGTGTGGGTTTCTAAATCTGAGCTTGTAGAAAGAAAAATTGGTGAAGATGAAGATTTCTTTGAAGAACACATGAAGATAAATATTTAACTTTTAATTAAAAAAATTATTTGAGCTAACATGTTCATATGAGTTTCAATGAATGAGTTCTTATATTTTAAACTGGTTGTATACCATATTGATTTGAAAGATGTAAAGTGTTTGAAGGATTGAGGTTTTTGAGGTCTCTGGTCACATATTGAGAAGTGGGTTTGATGTTGGTAGTGACATGAAATAGAGGGAATAAAAGATAGTGTAAAATTAATCTAGTGTTGGAAGGAGTATGATAAGAGTGTGTTCTTTATTTAATCTAATGGGTAAAACTTACTTTCCCATGGTGGGAAACAACTTCCCTTTCCCATGCTAAATTCCACCTCACACCAATTGAGCTTAGTTCACTTACTCCTATTGGACTTGGTCATTGTTCATACTAATAAAAATAACACAACTCATTCTAATTCACTTAATTCTCCCATTTTACTATTTACCTCTATTATATTAATCCCCCAAAGTTACTATTAACCTCATTAAATAATCTACCACCTCTAAATTACTAACATGCCCTTCACTCCCAAATTGCCATAATACCCTTAATTCTTCTATTTCTAATCAAAACCAAATAATCCAATAATTCAAACACATGAAACAAGCAAACAATTATTTAAATAATTAAAACAATGATATCCTAAAAACCGGGTCGTTACAATATAAATGTGTGATTATTTTATGACAACTTTGAACACTTTTATATCTTTCTCTTCTCTCTCTCTGTCTCATACTTTCATTGTGTCATTATCTCCATATTGTTTTGCTTTCGAGTCAATACCTTCATTCCTATATATTATTGTTTGCCTCATAAATTATTTCTAAAATAACTATTCAAATAAGGTACCTGTTACCATAAAAGCATTAGAGATGTCAAATAGAAGAGTACAAATACAATGATATAGATACAAAACCACAACACCCAAAACTAGTCACACAACAGAACAAGTGAACAACCGCAATTTTAGGCTATTACGTTTCCCACCCTATTTATTTCTCACGCGCCTTATATTTCAAATTATATAAACCGAACTAGATTGCCAGAAATTTTTAGATTATATAATCCGAAAATGTGTTGTTTCCCTAATTAATAACTAGTTACATCCTAGGTTCAACAGATTTTACTCAATATTAGTAATGTCACCCTTAAGTACTTACTACTAGGGTCAACTCGCTTTTGGTATCTTTCATCTAGTTATTAACTACTTACTTCCTAGATAGGTAAATATAAATATCATGATATAAGCATCAATATTAGACCCTGTAACAACCTAAGTACCTAATCTAGGATTGCAATCCTTTGAAATAAAAAAATCCTAATAAAGTTAATAGTGAATAGAAAACAAACTAAAATGAACGACATTAAATTAAATAATTATCCAACAAAAATCTTAGACCCCAACCTATAAATATCTAGTTACATATGATAACTAGGACAAAATACAAAAATAAAAATATACCCTAGAAAAGATAAGGAGATGATAGAACTCCTCCTAAAACTTCTAGAATCGCCTTCCTCTTGAACTACTCAAGTTCCAAACGAGAAATTATGAATCAGGGAGGCGGTATTTATAGGGAAAGTTTCCACCTGACTTAAGCTAAAAACATGGGCTTTTAGGGGTGAAAAAGTCACAAAACGTGACTTTTTCCGCAAGTAACCAAATATTAGGCGCCCTAGACCATGCGCTAGGCGCATGTGCATGCCAGGTCTAGGTGCCTAGTGCCCCCTGGCATGCGCCTAGCGCTTCAGTGCAGTAACTCGGGGTGCCTATTGTCCCCTATGGTGCGCCTAGGTGCTTCTGAATGCATTCCGATGCTGAAATACCTGTTTTCTTTGCCTTTTAAGGTGTTTGCTTTAAAGCTTAATAGGTCATTTGGTGCCCTATTTAATTTTCAGTTTTCATTTTGGTCCCATAATTAATAAAACTCATGTTTTAGTCCTTTAAATTCATCTCCATTTTGTGCTTAATAGGTGTTTGCTTCTTTGCATCTGAATCTATTACATACAAGCATGTGTGGTGAAATTAATATAGCAAAGCTTTGAAAGATTAGCAAATTCGTGAGTGGGTAGATGAAATCAATAGCATTATGCGCAAAATCAACATCCTTGATATTACTTTTTTGATGGATTTTTGTTGTTGTTGGGATTTGAGAAAGAAGAGGAAGAGAGGTACTCTTTATGCTGATGTTGTTATTGTTACTGTTTTGAATAGAAAGAGAAAACAATTTGTTGGGTTTTAATTTATTTTTATTGGGTTATTTTCTGGATAAGTTTTCTAGATTTGTATGAAGATATGAATATGATTGATGAAGATGAAGAAAAGGAAGATGAAGAAGATGAAGAAAAGGAAAAAAAAAAGGTTAGGTGTTGGTGGTACATGTAAGATAAAATAGACATGTGAATCCAATGGTCCTCTTTCAAAAAAAAGATCAAACAATTTAACTTAACAAAGGTGGATTTATTTGACCGACGGAGATGGATTTGAGGGACCAAAACATGAGTTTTATTAGTTATGGGACCAAAATGAAAACTTGAAATTAATTAAAGGACCAAATGAGCTATTAAGCCTTGCTTCAATGTAAGATGTTTTGGAACTTGAGAACATAATTCCTCCCTCTGTAAAGTATTTTGAGGTCTCTTGAATCTTCATTCTTCATCTTCCCAATGACCACATAAATCTTTGAATGTCTTGCTTTGCATTTGCTTGATTTCTTCATGATTTACATCAAGAACACCCTAAAATTGCTATGTTTCGTGATGAATAGAATTACAGGCTCAAAATAGAAAACAATACAAATGTCCCGAAATCATAGGCAATTGATCTAATACTCCTCTGTTTTGCAGGTAAAACCTATTGAAAATGACTGAAAAACATGCTAAGAATAACGTAAGATGACCTGTCATCACCCATTTCCATCAAAATCTTCTCCTTCACCATATTCAATTTATTCCCAATTCCAAATTCAAATCATACTCAAACCCTAAAATCTTTAGATCTACCCCTATATCGCATCCCTTTTCTTGATATTGTGTATATTTGAGATTCACAAACCGACCCATAGATTTGAAACAGTTTGACCTTTACTGAACAGATAAACAATTTATCTCATAAACAATTTACCGAACATAATTAACATGAAAACTCAAATTTGTAAAGTTAAACTAAAGATCACATAAAACTCAAAAGCAATATTTGAATATGTCAATAATTCTATACAACTTATGCCCAAAAATTACATCAAATTAAAAAAAAAAAGCTTTTGCAATAATTCTTATTAAATATCAACCAAAGCACAAAACTTTAGCTTTTCAAACCCACCGCCATCATAAAAATTACACAAATCAAAATAGAAATGAATTTTAAAATTACAAACAGAAGAACAAATTACTAAACCTAAATTAAAATATTTTTAATTTCTAAAATTAAAAAACACTGCAACCAATCAAAATTGAACAAAAACGAGTAAGGGAAAGAGCACTTTATGAAAATTGAGGGTGAAACGAAGATGAGTTGCCATTCTAGGTTTTGTTGTTTATGATGATAGAATTAGAATTACTGTTCTAGGTTTGAAACGAAGAGGAATTGCAAAAAATCGTAGGTGATAGAAAACTTGAAGAGTTTAAATAAGAAGAGTTTAACAGAAGTGTTTAAATAAGAGGAAATGAGATTTTGGTTAAAGAGTTTGAATGTTTAATTTATGTTTTTTGGGTTTGATGAATATTGATGGATGTTGATGAATGTGAGGTCGAAGATGATGAAGAAGAGGAAGGAAGAAGATGAAGAAAGGAAAACAAGGATTTTAATTTGAAATTTTGTTAATTCGTGTTTTTGAATTTTATCCCTCTATAAATTTTTGTTTTTGGATTTGGTCCCTATAACCTTGTCACTAGTCATCTGGAAACGGCACATAAGCCTCACTTTTCATGGCATACGTCGCTACGTCATCAGCCGTTAGACACATACGCGTTTTTGTAACAAATGATAATGACAGGGACCAAAAACAAAACGTTTATAACTTACAAAATTTATTTTAGAACAAAAAATGATACATATATGAAAACCAAAAACACACAAACTTACATGGACAATTTACATAGTTAAACCTTTTATAAATGAATTTTTCTTGATGTAAATAAATCCTGAATTATTAAAAAAAAAATTAAGGTGTCCAACAACATTACATCATCAATTTAAGTAAAAAAAAATTATATAATCAAATGATACATTTTACCTTTCAGAATATTTCATTTAATCCTTTGGTTCCTCATCCTCGTAGGATTTCAGCACCATATCCATGTCATCATGTTTATGAAAGAAGCGAGTGAGCAACTCCTTGTATTTGTAAGATTTATACTCCACGTCTCCAGCATTAGCCACCACGAACAATAAATTAGATACGCAGAATACAACGTTAAACATAGCTAGGATTATGATCAACGTGGTCGTGAGGTAGCTTTTTGTAGGAAAGTATTCGACTTTAAAAATACGGGAAACAAGAGATTGAGGTCGAGAGAGAAAATTTCCAACCTTGCTTATCAAACATTGCCAAGTTAAAAGCCGAGAGGTCATTAAACCCCTTGCGATAGTAGTTTTTATGCATCAATAACTTCACACATAACATCCAATTGATACCCCTTTAATAAAAAAAAGTTTCTTAGAAATAAACTTATTTATAACCCATTGTTTTATGTTAAAAGTAGAAACAAAATTATTGATTTTCTTACCTTTTTTATTTTCTCATCCCATCCACTTTTTTTTAAGAGGACAGAGAGCAATATATTGAAATACAACAATATGATATTTGAAAACATTTTATTTTTCAACACCCAATCAACATTATATTTTCACTCTATCTTTCTCTTCTTATCATATCATCAACATATTACTCTTGGCTGAGATTTTGAAAAAAAATTTGCTCTGGCGATGGCACACTGTTCATCGTCTTCTCCCCTAACCCATTCACCATCCCTTCGTTCTTCCTAACCCATTCTCCAGCCATCCTCGAACTCAGCCACCAGACATCTTCCCTAACCCTTTCTTGGCCTCCCGAACCCAGCCACCAGTCCCCAGCAATCAGCCACCGCTCCGTGTGAACTACTGCGAACCCAGCCACCAGTCTCCCCCTAACCTAGCAATCAGCCACCACACCGTCCTCCCTAACCTTGTGATCAACCGCGACAATCACCCTAACCCAGCCATCGCTCAATCACTTCACAGATCCCCTTTACCCAGCCACCGTACCATCACAACAACATGACATCATTCCTTTTTGCCACTCCCTGGGAATGTCTTATTGAACCAGAACCCTCTAAGATTGAATCCAAATCCATCCCTCAACCCATACCCAAAGCTCAAAAAACTTTTGCCCAAGCCCTCAATAATGCTTGTGACATCCCTCTAAGCCAACTTCCGAAACCCACCCTCAAAGGAAACGAATTTTCAATCCCTATTCCAGAAGAAGAATACCTTTTGGGTATTGAAAATTGCAAAAATAATCTCCACGCTCGAATCATTTGGCCAAAAGGGGCCACACCTCTAACTGTTCTGGCTCTTAAAGAGAAGTTGCGCCCCATGTGGAAAAACCTTGGTCCTTGGAGTATACAATTTATTGACAGAGGGTACTATGAATTTGCTTTCTCTTCTATCGAAGACGCTCGCAGTGTGAGATCAGTTGGTACGTGGGTATTAAACCCGGGTCTGTTGAAATTATTTACGTGGACGAAGGACTTCAGTCCTAGTCATCAAAACAACACCTTTGCTCAGGTATGGGTTCGCATTTATGGACTTTCACAGGAATATTGGCGTAAGAAAATTTTGTGTGCTATTGCAAGTGGTGTTGGTAGCCCCATTAGTATTGATTCTGCTGTAAGTAAGCCTATTCATGAAAGAACCTTTGGTCATTATGCTAGGGTGTTAGTGGATATGGATTTGTCTAAGGAAATTAGATATAAGCTTTTGGTTGAAAGAAAGGGATTTGCCTTTTTCGTCGACTTAGATTATGAGAATCTTCCCCATTTCTGTGAATTCTGTAAGAATGTGGGACATCATGTGAAGGAATGTAGAAGAGTCAAGGCAGTAGAGGTTGATAAAGGTGCAAATGATAAGAATTTGAACAATGCCAATGGGAAGAAACCTATGCAAGAGTATATGCAGGTAAATGACAAAAGGGGTAATACTGCTAAGTCACCAATTTTAGTAGATTTACAAGTTCAAAGCTCAAATGCTCAGAGTGAACCAGTGGTAGTAGGAAAAAATGGTACTCGTCAAAAGGAACACACTCAAAGCTCTCAGAATTCTAAGGGAGATGAAGATATTGAATTGCAGCCGAATCTGAACAATGAAGTTGAACAAGATGCATTGCTTCAGGTAGTAGAACATGGTGCTCCAAAGAACTTTGTTCCATCACAATCTGATAAGGATAGTGTTAGCTCACATGCCTCGGAGTTCGTTGAGGCTACACAACAACTTACAGATGGGGAAAGTCA
>Ga0315913_1007324_pt1 | contig 13263 bp, 7 predicted proteins | sample MpolsnodulesMG_FD_207736 | JGI IMG/M metagenome (GOLD analysis project Ga0315913, IMG submission 207736) | Medicago polymorpha root nodule microbial communities from Los Angeles, California, United States - small nodules | ecosystem: Host-associated > Plants > Roots > Nodule | place: USA... | reverse complement strand
TTAACTATAAAATGATCAAAATAAATATCTTTAGTACATTTAAAGGATGAAAAATATGGCTCAGTTTCTTCTGTTTATTTATTTTTTGATTATCTTTCTTTCTCTATTTCCTGGACAAGCGGCATTTGAGAGGACTGAAATCACAATGTGTATGCATTTATCACACCATTTTTAAAAATTTCTAATTTTTTTGTACACCCTATTTTATCATATTTAAGTAACATTTTTTTTCTTTATTTGACAATGTAGTAACAACCTATGTTATTCCTTGCGTTTCTAACGGTGATTGTCCAAAGGCGGTTGAACCTTATTATACAAAGTGTATTGATGGTCTTTGTTGGTTATATATTCATAATCTGCATTAATTGCACAACTGAAACTAGGGGACATCATAATATTTCAACTTTTATTCTTTATTTAAAAATATAAATTATGTTTGTCTAGCTGTTAAATTTAATTTTATGTGTATATGTTGCACTCTTTTTTTCTCTCACCAAGTTTTATCCTATTGAATTTTATTGCTAAGGTTTTTAATGTGGCAGTTTTCTATACTATAGTATTTGTTTCCTTGAGTTTAGGCATAGTCCCCCCATTTTTTTTTAAATAATATTATTTCTTTGAGGTCTTACAGATGATTGTAAAGAGTTAGGGTCCCAATTTATCTGGGATTTCCTCATGTCTTATGATGCCTATGCACGTTCATGATATCTAAAAAAAATAAATGCATTTTTCCATAATAATTTTTGTTCCTTTGTCTATTATTCACTAGTGCATAAATAACAAAATAATTACTGATTTTAAACCTATTTTATTAAAAAGAAGTGTAAAGTATAACTGCATGGCAATTTTGTAAATATATTATAACATGTATGACCATGAACACCTGATTTTAGTGAAAAATAAGTGTTAAATATTAAAAAAAAATATATGTGGTGGCAAACTTAATTGTAATTATACTTCTATACCCGATTTCTAGAAAGAAAATAAAGTGTGGAATAAGTAGCGGTTGCAAAGTTGTAAATATTATTTCATACTTGAATTTAAGAAAAATGGTGTTATATCTTAATTTGTATATTTTAATCGCTACTCAAACCCATGATGAATGTTGAGACGATGGTTTTATGTTGTTTACTTTATGAATCCGCTGCCTTTGTTTTATGATTATGAAAATGAATTATGCATGATTTTGAGTTATTAGTGAAGTAGCACCTTGAATATATATGATTAATTGTTTTAATTGTATTAAATAATGCATGTGAGGTTCAAGGGTGTTACAATGCTAAAGCTGGATGATTCTGCTAATTCTGCATGCTCCTTTCCATAGATTTTGTTATGAGTTCTTTATTCTGCTGATTCTCTCTGCTGAATGTGTATGAGCCATCCTCTTTATTTTTCCTGCTCCTTTCAATAGATTTTGTTATAGGAGTTCTTGAATGTCTTCATCTTACTTTGATGAAAATTCTACAGAGTTGTCCTTAGCAATTGTGTTAGTTTCCAATGAATCAGCTCTCTCCTTCAAGCTTAGATACTCTTGAGTTTTGTTAAAGCATTTTAAGGAGAGTTCTTTGATAGTATCAATTAATTTCTCTTTTGTAAAGAAGAGAAATTCCTTTATGCGCTTTCTTCATTCGATTCGTCAATTTGCACTTTTAAACGCTCCTCACAAGAAAGTTCAAGCTTCCTACAGGTAACACATCTATTATGACTCTTGACGAACGATCTGTTTGAAGGACTACTTTTGTTTGAGAGGTTTCTTCTTCTTATTTGGTGTTGAAGTCTTTGAATCAACTGAGCCATCTCTGCTTTTCATGAATCACTATCAGAATCTTTTTGAAAGAGTCTTTCTAGTGACTCAGTGATCTGAAGATGTTTGACACAGTTGTCCTTGGCTTTCCTATTATGTTGTCTTTCTTCATAATTTGAGCACAATGATTTAAAGATGGTATTTGCAGTAGATTTGTCAATGATCTTCATGTATTCAGAAGAGGGCAAGGCTTCTACAAAAATTTCACACACTCTATGCTTCTTTCTATAGAGCTGCTTTTGAGTTTCAGTTAAAACATTTTTGTCGAGAGCCATACCTTTAATATTGACTTCAAAGTCAATACGATTTTCAACAATGTTCCACATCTCAGCATCAATACTCATGATATGGTTGAACATTTCATTTTTCCATAAAGAAAATTGAGCAGCATTGCCATTGAATATAGGACCTTTCTTAGGATATCTATTTTTCTTAGCTTCGATCTCAATGTTGTCTTCAACAATATCCCATAGATCATTATCCATACTCATACTTTTCCACCAAGAGAACTGAGAAGCATTTTCATTAAGGAATGAGACTTTCTTGGAATAACTGTCTCTTTCATCTTTAAAGGTGTTGTAATCATAATAGACGGTTGCATGATGATTTCTTCCTGAAGTGTTGGGTATGTTGTCAGAGGACATGTTTTTCTCACTAGATCTTTTTTTTGTGGCATAGTTGAATTGTGTAAGCTTTTTGTGGCTTCTTTTTCATTGGTTAAAAACAACCTGATCAGAATCTGAGATACACAAATTCTGATGCAGAGTCTGAGTGCAGCTGATAAGTAAAACAAATAAAGAGATAGAAATAGAGAAAGTATACACACAACAATTTTATACTGATTCCTCCTAAAATCAAGGAGTAGTCCAGTCCCCTTCCACTTCAAAGGGATTTCACTATAATCACAACTGATTACAAATTGCTCAAAGACATTTCCAAGAGACTTGCCTATGCTCAAGCACAACTGCAAGAGACTGCTATTTGCTTAAGTACAATTGCATGAGACTTCTATTTACTCAAACACAACTGCAAGAGACTTCTATACTCTAAGAATCTCTACCTAAAGACTTATGCTCTAGGACTCTATCTAAAGACTTCCCTTCATGTCGGGTTTGGTTATCTTAAGTAGACTATACAAGTGATAAGTCTGTTGGGACGTTCTAACCAATTCGGTTGTCAAGCTGCACCTACTGATCACACGGTGACCCTTATGTGCGGGGTATATACTATCTCGGTTGATCTAGGTCTATCCTTACGATGGCTAGCTGAACCTGCTGATCGCACAATGATGCTTACGTGCGGGGTCTTACTAATTCAAAGGTAATTGAAACATAGACTTAAATTGGTGTTCCTAGATTTCCAAAGGAAATGAAGGCCAATGTTCCTGAAGGTCTTTCCAACTATGAATCTAAGGACACTCATAGCACACTCTCCTTCTCCCCTTGGTAGTTCTACAAACGGGCAGCCCTATCAGCTTCTACCTTAGTAAGAGGTAGAGGAGAATGGTCTTACTAAGATCGGTTCACTCCCTTTAGTACTTGTTTCCTTAATTAATAACTACTTACATCCTAGGTTCAACAGATTTTACTCCGTATTAGTAATGTTACCTCTTAAATACTTACTACTAGGGTCAACACGCTTTCAGTAACTTTCGTCTAGTTATTAACTACTTACATCCTAGACAGGTTGATATAAATATCAAGATATAAGCATCAATATTAGGTCTTGTCGCAACCTAAGTACCAAGTCTAGGGTTGCACTTCGCCGGAATAAACTAATCGTAATAAAAATTAATAGCGAACATAAAATATAGTAAAATAAACGACATTAAATTAAATAATTATCCAACAAATTAAATAGAGGTTCATCTTAGAACCCTAGCCTATAAATATCTAGTTACACATGATAACTAAAACAAAATACAAAAAGGTAAAAACATACCTGATGAGTCAATAATTAGTCTTTAAATTAGTGTCTTTTATTTAATATTTAAGTTTATTTTAATTAGATTTAATATGTTTTTATTTCCTTCTGGAACTATTTTACTTCAATTGCAAGTTATTATATTTCAGGAACAAATATTCAAAAGATTTAGTCTTGGAGCAAAAGAAAGGGGAATTGGAGCTTATTCGTGCCAAAAATATGTAGATCTCATAGCAAAATATATTGTGCAAAGAATTTGAAGACCTTGTGCAAAAATATAACAAAGTGGCGCGCCCCCTTTTACCCTTTTGCTGCTTTTGCTTCTTTGACAAAAGCTGCCTATTTTAGTATTTCTGACTTAGAGCCCACGGCTTCTTGTGCAACAATTTAGTGATTTAATTCTTGGGGCTCAAGTCAATGTTAGACTATAAATAGAGCAGCCCTCTAGTTTGTAAAATCATCTTTTGTTCTTGGAATTCAATAATGAATTGGTTTTGCCATATGATAAAAATGAGACGAACTTGGCGTCATGTTGTGATTTCTTAGAATTGGCCTAGGATACTCATATGCCTAAGCTACTAGTAACATATGTGAGTAGTGCATATGCTTTATTGAGGAAATGTAACATGTTTGCTTGGTTTTAGTTGAATTGCTACAATTGTTTTATAGTTGTGGACAATAGACGGATTTGTCGAATTGTATCCTAATGGTGTGGTAACTTAGGGAATGTCTTGTAATCATGTTTATATAATTAGAGTATAGTGAAATGAGAGTGAGTTGATTTTGGTGTATTAAATTCCTTAATGTTGACTTCCCATGAAAGTGTTAGTTTGTGATGAGCATGCTAATGATGTTGAACTTGATGACGGTGTTTTCATGTTGTTGTTCATGTCGATGGATTATAACATGATAAATATGTTGTTGGTTGTTGATGTGTTGCATTTATACATGCTAAATGTTGATGTTGATTGTGATTAATGCATGTATATATGTAGTCATTGATATAGCCATTGATTATAGTCGTTGAATCATCGTGAACATATGCATGGTTGATTGAGTCATATGTTCATGCATCATATGTCGAGTCGGATGTTTATATCCATATTGCCGTTGACTGGATACTTGTATCCATATAGCCGTTGATTATAGTTGTTGACTATGATGTTTTTGTTGCATAATGAGGTGGCGACCTTGGTGACGATTGGTACCACATGCATATAGAGTCGTTTCTAGACGCATTGCATAATTTAACATGCGTCATACTTGCTATGTGTTTGATGAATGCGTGCTTGGTGAATATTTGCTTTGGTGATTGTAATACCTGGTGAATGATATATTTGTCGACTGTTGGCGAACTTGTGATGATGTGATTATATAAGTGTTGAAGAATATTTATTGATGTTCAGATTGCTTAATCATTTGAATGTAATTATGATTCGTTAACTTCATGTGATTATGCTCATTTATGTTAATGTGAACTAACCCCCCAGTGGTCGTTCGGTTGACCGCCTCACTATATTTAAATATGGTGTAGATGGCGTGCATGATTAGCTTATCGTTGTTTAGTGAGTTGCTGGAGGCTAGCTTTGGAGCTACCTTGTCTACCGCTTTTGGAGTCTTAGTATAGGGCTCTGATTTAGGATGTCAGTCTTTCTTTTATTTTGATGTTGACTATTTTATATGATGTTGAGATTTTTACTCCTATGTTGACACTGGAGATTTATTTTGGTGATGTATTATGATGCTTATGACATGGCTATTTGGAGATGTATGATATTTATCCGCTGCGATGTTTTGAGACATTTTATGCATATTTTCTTTTGAGAATTATCAAAGACGTGACGTCTATTTCTTAAATATTTGTAATATTCTCGTGTGTTATCGCTTTAATAGAAGTAGGCGTTACAATTACCTCCTAGGTTCAACAGATTTTAGTCAATATTAGTAATGTCACCTCCTAAGTACTTACTACTAGGGCCAACTCGCTTTCAGTATCTTTCTCTAGTTATAACTAATTACTTCCTAGACAGATAGATATTAATATCAATATTAGTTCCTATCACAACCTATGTATCTAATCTAGAGTTTCACTACTACAGAAATAAACTAAATTCCTAATAAAACTTAATAGAGAACAAAATATAAATAAAATATAAACGACATTAAATTAAATAAATATCCAACAAAAATAAATAGAGGTTCATCTTAGAACTCTAACCTAAAAAGAATTAGTTACACATGATAACTAAAAATAAATTACTAAAGATAAAAACATACCCTAGAAAATCAAGGAGAAGATAGAAACTTCTCCGAAGCTCTAGAACTACCTTCCTCTTGAACTGCCACTATTCTGAACGAGAAATTCTGAATGAGGAATGCTGGTATTTATAGTGAGAGTTTCTAATTGATTTTAGGCTAAAAACGCGAGCTTTACCCACAAAAAAGCAGAAAAAAACGCTTGCACCCCGCCCATTTTGGATGCTCGGGGCGCATGCACCATGCTCTAGGCGCATAGCCATGGCCTAGGCACATGGAAAGTTTTTGCCATGCTTTAGGTGCATGGCATGTGCTCTAGGCACATGGTGCAGCTACCAGGGACCAGTTTCTCCGATTTTCCGTCGTTTTAGGTCTTCCTCTTCAAATAACTTGTCTCAGAACTTGGGAACAGAATTCCTCCCACTATAAAGTCTCATGAGGTCTCTTGAATCTTCATTCTTGGTCTTCCCAATGTCTTCACAAATCTTCAGATGTTCTTGATTTTCCGATTTGCATGATTTCTTCGTGAATTACTTCAAAAAACCCCTAAAATTGCTATGTTTCGGGAAAACTAGAATTATAGACTCAAATATATAAAACATTACAAAAGTCCCGAAATTATAGGCAATTGTTATAATACTCCTTCTTTTTTCTGCTAAAACCTAATGAAAATGACTGAAAAACATGCTAAGAATAACGTAAGATGACCTGTCATTAGAACACTATGGTAGAAGATCTGAAGAAAGGTCAACTAGAAGTCAACATTTTGGATCAGAAGAAAATGATGTCTCGCAGAAGCTGAAGATTAACCTCATCAGACTCTGTGGAGATCATTAGACTCAGAAGACCTCGTCAGACTCAGAATACCCCATCATACTTGGAAGACCCCCAGACTTGAGAAGATCCTCAAGGACCCGGTCTCCACATACTTGAACGTTGCCACATACCATATATGCCTCATTCTGCTGCTGATTATGATTTGTTGTTGTTGGCAAAAGCATGTCTTATAAGTTATGACTAAACCATATCGAAATCAGGTTTCACGTTAAATTTTACGTAAACCAATAATTTAGAAATAGGAATCTCATAGGGAACTTTTAAAATCTCATAGGCAAAATTTATGAAAAAACCATTAATCTCATTTTTTGCATAACTTATTTGCCAAGAACTAGCACTCATGCACATCTATAAAGAATATGAGATGAGTGAGAACTCTAATGGCGGCTAACCTTAGCTAGAACTTTTCCGCTCAATTAAACTAAGCAAATTTCGTACCCTTGGCACTAACAAGTGGTTGTCTATTTATAGTACAAGGCCGACCATTACAAGTTGTAACCTTTGTTCATTTCCCCTATGAGTGTCTTTATCTTATTCTTTTATTCCTCTTACTACAATGGTTGGTGTTAGCTCATAGAACATATCCCTTAAGCAATAATAAGCAAGGACCATCCTTTCTTGTATATTTGGGTGGTCGACTAGTTCTCCTAAAGTCGGTAATGTCATTTCTTCCAATCTACTTTCTTTCCTTCTTCAAGGCTCCCACATGTATCATTTCTTCTATAGGATCTTTATCCGCTCGTTTTTTTTCCGAGGAGTGGGGGAGGTACTAGGAGAATTTCTTGGATTGATTGTAATACTATTTGTTTTGATAAGAAGGTTGGAGGTTTGAGGGTTAGGAAAATGAGGGAGTTTAATATTTCTCTTTTAGGGAAGTGGTTTTGGAGGATGTTGGTGGATAAAGGGTGGTTGTGGAATAAGGTTTTAAGGGCGAAATACGGTGAGGAGGCAGGGCTCTTGAAGGAGGGAGGTAGAGATGGTTATGGTTGATGTAAGGAGTTAGTGAAGATCCGTAATGGTATCGGGTCTGGGGATGGATCTTGGGTTGAAGATAATTTATGGAGGGTGGTGGATGATGACGTTGATGCATACTTTTGGTTTGATCCTTGGTTGAGGGGTTTTCTTCTCAAGGAATGGTTTAAGAAGGTTGTTTGAGTTGTCAATGAATCAGGGGGCGTCAGTGGCATATATCTTTTCTTTGGGTGGGATGAGAGAGGATAGACGTAGAATGGGAGGCGTCGATTGCTTGCGTGGAAGAAGGAGTTCGTAGGGGAGTGTGGGGCTTTAGACTCTAGTGAACATGAAGCTCATTACAGAAGTTGTAGACTCTGGTGTACCTTTCAGCATCCGAAGAAGCAATCCTGCCTTTATAGACAATTTTCCTATTATCTCCACTCTGGAGAGCGAGGAAGTAATTAAGAACTTCATCCCGGTCATGAAGGAAGATGGCCACAACATCACTCTTGAAGACGTTCAAGAAGCTCCAGCAAATCTCTACAGAGACCCAAGGAAGAGAAAAGCTCCAACACTAATAGTTCAACAGCCGGTGACGAAACCAACCAAGAAGAAAAGACTGAGATTGAAGAAATGGTGGAGTATGTCACTCTGGAACCTCCTCAGAAAAGAAGTAAGAAAGTTTCTAAGGTAGCAACCACTTTTGAGGCATCTGACCATAAGCCAACCAAGAAAAGGAAAATAAAAAATGTTCAGGCTCCGGCTGTTACTGCGGAAGAAGAGGAGGATGAAGAGGAAGAAATGCCCCTGAGAGGAAGAGCATGAATCTTTCAGACTTCTCAGAAGACTCTTAAAGAATCTAATGCTCCAGATTCTGTATTGGTAAAGGAAGCATCTCAGCTTCTGGATGCAAGTCTGAAGAACAAGAAATCTGAAGGAACTTCAGAGGCTGCAAATCTGTCAAGTAAAGTTGTTAAAGTTTAAAATGTTGCCACTGAGAGACCATGGACGTCAAAGTCTGGTGGAATAGAATCTGGATATAGCTCTCTACACTTGCAAAAAACAAGCCACAACCATACAAGCCATAAAACATCCTAGAGAAGCCATAAAACAAGCATAAACACATTGTCTTGGCTTTTACAAAATGCTACTCTTTCCATTCCATTCAAGTATTACCTTTATCAATGTTTTGAAAGAAGCATTGATAAATTGTTTTTTTCTGTTCTTGCTTGACAAATAAAAATGTTCAACATTAATTTTTTTTTCTTCTTATATGCCACAAAACATAGAAAAATAAAATCAAAACATAATATAAAACAAATGAGTACCTTTCACTCTTTATTCTCAATGGAAAAAAAGAAAGACACATACAAAAAGTAAAGAATAATGAGATGAAAAAAATAATATAAACATAAGAAAAATTATACTAAGAGGGGAATAGTCAGAGAATTTAATCTTTTTTTTGGAAAAAATCAAAGGAAAATATTATAAAGGAAGAAAAAAACCTAATAAATAAAATGGTTGAAAAGTGTTGGGAAAAAAGAAGGCAAGATAAAAGAATAATATTTTTTTATGGAAGAAATAATAAAAGATATTAATAAAACACGTAAAAAAGTGTGAGAATAAGTAAGTGGTAGAGCTATTTGTAACCAGGAGTGGTTTAATGCTTGCTATATGGTCAGTTGTTCTACACTTACAAAGCTCAGATCTGATCACTTTCCAATTCTTTTAGAATTCAAAGATCAAGATATTCAGTTTGTATCTTAGTTTAAATTTTTTTAAATGTGGGTGGCCCATGCTGATTGTATCAATGTTGTTAGAAATAACTGGAATACTCCTATTATAGGTTGTCCCATCTATGTTCTTGCTGAAAAACCTAAGCATTTGAATGTAGCCATGAAACAATGGAACAAGGATACATTTGGTAATGTGCATGACCAAGTAAAAATTGCAAAGGATAGAGTTGATCAGATCCAAAGTGAGATTGATAATTTAGGTCACTCTGATAATCTTATGCTGCAAGAAAAGAATGCTCAAGTCATTTTGGAGCAAGCCCAGAATGTTGAGGAGCTTTTTCGGCAACAAAAATCTAAAGTCAAATGGCATTGTGATGGTGTCAGAAACACAGCCTATTTCCATAGGATAGGCAAGATAAAAAAATGTATCTAGCCTCATTACCTCCATTAGAAATGGTGACGCTTTGCAGCAACGACCATTTATGGTGGCTCCTACAATAGAGTTACAGCGGCACTGTCTCTGTTCAGGTTTGAGAACATGAGTTGTGAGCTTGTGTTCAGAAGAAAATGATTAGAAAAGAGTAGAGTGTGGAGATAAAATTCAACATCAAGAGAAACCTTGAACCTTCAAGTCACCAACTCAGTAGCGAGGCCGAGAATGATTTTAATTATGAGAGTATTTCAATGCATAATAAAAAGTGTTCTATAATGAAAGTTATAGTCCCCCATGTAATTTGTCAGATTTACTGAGATCATTTTTATTTATGCTAATCAATTTTTGCATAATCATAGCAAACATACCCTGAGTAAAAAATATAAGACTAATGAAAGTTCTTTCTCCAATTTTTGATTTTTTTTTAGCATAACGTTGTTGTATGATGTTGATAATTATCGATCTGTGCAGGTCTTAATTGAGGTGAGAAGGTTAGTGGAAAAATACAAGAAAGAAGAAATAAGCATAACTATAACAGGTCACAGTTTAGGTGCTGCAATTGCAACTCTAAATGCAGTGGACACTGTTACAAATGGTTATAATAAGCCAAGTGATCCATCTCTTAAAGCATCACCAGTTATAGCCATAGTATTTGCTAGCCCAAGAATTGGTGACACAAACTTTCAAAAGCTTTTTGCTAGCTACAAAGATTGAACAATTATAGAGAAGATCCTATACTTAACCTAATCCAAGAGAATTAGCTAGACAAAGAGAAAATAACCATGATCGCGTTGCTCCTTGATTCTTCCTCCTGTCCTTGCTCGATAGCCCCTTCTTGTGGTTTCTCCAAAACCCTAATGATGTGTTTCTTTTATTCTCTCATCTGATGGATCTTTCTGGTGTTTCTTTCCTCTTATATTTATAGGAGTACCACACTATGAACACAATGACGAGAGTAGAGTTTTCTCATTTAGTGATCATTAATAGATGATCAAATGTTTCCCATACCATTTTGAAGAATTTGCGCAATTTAAAAAATAGGAAAGCATGAGAAGAAACATTTGAAGCCTTTGCATATTAAAGCCATGATTGAAGGAAATCCTAAAAAAAAGAGTTCTGACATATGGCGGGGCTTCGTTCAATCTAATCCGAAGATTTATGTTCAAGAAGATAGGGAAAGTTGATTTAGATTTGTTGCAAACTAACATGGTTTGTCGAATTTCAATGAAGACAATGGAGATTTCATTTTAGATATATAGGGAAACCCCAAACAGATGTAATCCTCTCCATGCATTACCTACATCCACAAAAAACAGTGAAGGAGTATAAAGCATTCTTAAATAAGGAAAAAGATAGTGCAATTAACGGCTAAAGGAGTGAATTTCAATCCTGATGTGAAAAATGGCTAATTGCAGTTATCAGTGATAATGCTCCTAATAATGAGACAAACCTTGAAAAAGAATAATGTGATTCATTTGTATTGTTTATTTTGGTGAATTCCACCCTATTTTCTAATACTCTTGTTTTTAAAAAAAAAATGTAGGATTATTATGACTTTCCTACATTCGCTAATTTGACTCATTTAGTGCTCAACTATGACTCGATAATTCAGGTGCTCCACCGTTGCCCTAAGCTTCAAAATCATGACCTTTATCAGGTTTGTATGTTAAATTTAACATCATACTCCCTCCGGTCCTATTTATAAAAGAAACTTAGGTCAACAAAAGTTGATGTATCAGGTTAAAAATTCAGCCTAGATAGATTAACTTTTGTTCACCTAACTTTTTCTTATAAATAGGACCTGTCCCCTTTTCTCAACAATTGTGCTCTCAAAATTTGATTTGCATTTCCCTTTTCTTCTATTGTAGCATAACATTGGTTTTCACTGCATCTGTTGTTTGTATGCAATTATCAATGGCACTTACTAAAAAAAAGGTTAGCAATTATATCCCTCATGATATTTCTTTTGACATTCTATCCAAATTGCCTATGAAATCTCTCAAGAGATTTACATGTGTATGTAAATTTTGGGCTAATTTATTTGAAAAACCTCAATTTATGAGCATGTTCAGGAACAGCTAATTACTACCAGGAAGTACTAGTTTTTTTTGGGTAAAATTCATCGATTTTGATTGCGATTTGACCATTTCTTATATCGATTCTACTACAGTAGTTGAGTAAAATCGTTCGATGTTGGTTGCGATTTTACCATTGTTGATTTTGCTCTTCTCTTTTGACCTGCAGCAAAATCCCGATTTTGACAACCTTGATCTCTGAAGCCATCAGAGTCAACAAGAAAGCTACTGGACATCAACACATCTCTGGCATCGCAACTGTTGTCAAAACCACCAGGTCCACCACCGAAAGCACTGGATCTGCTCATAACTCATCGACCACCATCGCTGATCTCTACTCTATCTTCGATGCCGTTCCCGCCACCCAAACCACCTGATCGTCTAATAGCTGCTTCAACCTCACACCTTGGTGACTCCTTGTTTCATTCAATACCGCATAATGGTATTGGTGTATCTTTCACGGATGAATCATGTCTCATTTGGGATAAACAATTGGTTTTTGATACGAGACTATCACTGATTCATTCAACTTGGATGAACAAACAGCTTCAATTCAATTCCCAACTTAACTGGATTACAGTTTTGTTGCTCAGACATATGAAGAGGGATAAGAATGAACAAAACAGATTGTTCCTCACCAAGTACTATGATTGTTTCACAAGTAGTGGGGTTTGGATTGAGCCTCCTTGTCTAAGTAGTTGGTTTCTGGATATGCTATCACTACTACTGACTTGAACCAGTTTGTGAAATGTCAACAAGGTGATTGGCAGGTTGATTGCACCACCGGCAAGGTGTTGACCATTGAGGAACACACATCCATTCATGAGCTTCACGTTTCCGGCATCCATTTTGAACAATGGCATCCCGGTGGTAATTTAGATTTGAATATGTCTACACTAGTTAGGTCCTCCCTATTCAAGCAGTGGGATCCAGGCAAGTTTAGTATAGAGGCCAAATTTTACAACCTTGAGGACAAGGTTGATCTTGAAGGAGTCGGTAATGCTTAAAACAAGGAGTGATTGTGGATTATTATTAGGAATTATTAGTTTTAGAATACATTAAAGTGGCATAAGTTTAGGAGATTAGTTTAATTCTGCTTTATCTTTTAGTAATAAGTTATTTATGGTTCGTTTGGTTCGAGAGTTTTGGAGGGGGAGGGGAGATTTTTAATTTGAAGTGTTTAGTTCAATTTTTAGAAGGGAAGGGAAGGGAAGGAGAGCAAATATCTTTAAAATTTTATTGCAT
>Ga0315913_1007316_pt1 | contig 13272 bp, 5 predicted proteins | sample MpolsnodulesMG_FD_207736 | JGI IMG/M metagenome (GOLD analysis project Ga0315913, IMG submission 207736) | Medicago polymorpha root nodule microbial communities from Los Angeles, California, United States - small nodules | ecosystem: Host-associated > Plants > Roots > Nodule | place: USA... | reverse complement strand
ACTTTATTTTTCTCTCATGCCTTGAGGCCTCTTTCCCCTTCTCAAAATTATTTTCAAAATTATAAAATTAACCTAACTCACAAAAACAATTTTTTTGAGAGTGAACTACATTGGTTTTGATCCCACTTGTGGGTATGTAGGCAAAGGACTCAATCCTTCCAAATCAAATAAAAAATAACAAAATCCTACTTCTTCTCCCTCCATTCTTTCACTTAGACTCTTAGGCATTTATTTTCAAAATAAGCGAATAATTAACACAAGATAATTTAGCCAAGAGGTTCCTACGGAATACCGTAGTCGTTTAGGGTGCGTCAAACCTTCCCTTTTCAAAACCAACCCCCCGATCCAATCTCTAAGGATTTTTCTCTCTTTTTTCCCTTCCCAAAAATAAAAGTAGAAAGTTCAAAGATTGAAGGTTCAATACCAATCAATGGATTGATACCCGAAAATCACGAGCACAAGAAGGCATATGCTTTTTTTTTAAAGTCTATTTAGCTTAAAAGACCAGGCCACATGCCTCTCAAAAAGCCTATTAGACCGGCCTATTTAAGTAATATTAATAATATTATTTATTATTATATTATATTTTGTACTTTGAATTAAAATATAAATTTGTAAATTTTTTCAATAATTTAAGCTTTATTAGTATACATTAATTTTCTGCATATATAAATGTATTATTATAAACTAGAATAGAAATATGATACAATATATAGTCGAATTCCCTGCAACTTCGAGTTGATTATCAAAAGAGAGTTTAATCTAATTGAACTATTAGTTCGACAGTCCATTTAAACTTAGATCACACTGCTTATTTAAAGATGTTCATAAGATATAGGCTTTTAAATATGCTAGCAGACCATATTAGGCTTTCAGAAGGACAGACTCAGACCTAAAAAATAGGCTTATGACAGGCCACAGACCAGACTTAGGCTTTAAAAAAATATGGCAGACCAGGCTTAGGCCTTACAAAGTCTAACTCGGCCTAACCTATTTCCATCCCTAATACCAATGTTCCAATAGTTTGTTTGTTTTTTTTTTTACAACCAATAGTTTGTTAATGTCCGACTTCTGAAAATTTTATGTGCATTGAAAGTGTGTATTTGGCCGTCAAAATACGTATGAAAAAGGTCCGAACTTATGGCAATTTGATCAACTCTCATTATTTTAACATTTGAACTAAACCTATTTTATTGTAAAAATATATAAGCATATATTATTTTAAAGTACGGAAATTATTGAAAGTAAATCCAAGAACCAAAATGTAACAACTCACATAATGAGAAACATTAGTATACGAGGATTTCATAAAATTCTCAATTTATTAACCATAAAATATCAATTTGATGATTTGGCATATCATCAAATTGAAGTATAGACAAGACCTTTTCTTTTCTCATTCATGTTTTTCCTTTTTTTCATGATAATACCTTCTTTTCTTTCACTGATTCACAAATAATGTTGCATGTGCAAAAGGCAACCCTAATTGGAGTATCATTACAAGAACAACTTGTAGTCGTGACCCTATACTCTTTGCTGACTGCATCGGCGCACCCTTGACTACATAGTCCCGGCAACATCAATCCTCTTGAACATTTATTTCTTCGATCCTCAATACTTGCTATTACATTATTAACAAAAATATATAAATTGGTTAATCAATTCAAAAGCCAATTTAAAAAATAACGAGTTGTAACAAAAAAAATTATAATGAGTTGAGTTAGATGTACCGTAGGTGTGGTTAAAGAGGGCAAATAAAGCCACCATCATTAGGAGAATGATTCCTCGTTTCATCGTGATTTTCTTCAACTCAATATTCTTAACCTAAGTTTTTTTTTTTGAAATAATTCTTAACCGAAGTTCTCACAATAACAAATAACACAAACCAATATATACAGTTTAGTTTAGTCCGCTATTCATTAGATGACTTTTTATATTAAAAGCCATTGAATGTCGTCATTTAATAAAATTAATTTCACTTAATACATTAACTTATTTACTTAAATATTTATAGGTATATTTAAAGATATTAAAAAAAGAAGTTATATAGTAATTAATGCATTGAAATTATGTAATTAATTTACAAAAAGTCAAAAAAAGTTTTCTTTTATGGTAATAAATTCCTTTTTTGGTATCCTTAATCAGTGCATGGGGGCACCGGTTAGCATGACCCTTAACTTATTTAGTATTCCATCCAATTTTTTTTTTTTTAAGGATATTCCATTCAATCCTTATTATAAAAAGAAATAAACTCGGGTGCTCCCGGACAATTCGTCTTTCGTGAAGTTCATTTACCACTTAAGCTCAATTGTTTGATTACCTCATATTGAGTCACACACTTCATACATATTTGAATTCGCTATTAATTACAATTTATTTTTATTGATTTTCTATCTACCATTACAAATCATTGTTTCTAAGCAACATGTCATGTAATTAATATATTTATATGCCTCTACTCATCTGTTTCTATTTGTGTTATTTGCTTTGCCTCTGATGAGACCTCTACTCATCTGTTTCTGTCTTGCGAGTTTGCACGTCATCTTTAGTAATGGTTAGGTGATAAGGTGAATTGTGTTCGTTGATTTATCATCCATGGCATCTATTTTGGATTGTATTTCGGCAGGGCCGTTTCTAGAATTTTAGGGGACTTAGGCAAAATACAAGAAAATAGTCTCTTACATAATACATCATAAAATTTGTTAATTCATTATTGTGATTTTATTAACTCTTTATTTCATTTTTTTTCCGCTTTCCACTACCAGATAAATGTTTTTTTAAGCAACATCTGAAAATAAATCAAATACTTCATAGACACCAAAACAAAATAAAATATCGTAGAAGTATAGAACAATAGCACATACGAAGTAGACCGAAATTTTAGCACCTAAGAATAATAACACAAAAAAAGTAAAAGTATATCAACACGTAATTAACTAAAATATAAACTCTTGGATGCAAAATTCTCTAACGTTAAACTCATAACCACAATAATACATGATACAAAATTAGTGTTAGACTTTTCAGAGGAACCATAGATACAAGAACTCCTTTGTATACTAGAATTAAATCATTCTTATTTTTATATGTTATAGGTATCTCTAACAAGTTCATTATGATGATACATGAATGTGGCTCGCACGATCTTGCATTATCAAGTTTAACTATACAATTCTTTCAATCAATTTAAGAAAGTTGACATTACTATATTTATGTAATTTATTTTTTTGGAACCTTTAAAAAAGAAAAAAAAAATTGGGCTCCCTACAGTCAAGGGCCCTAGGCCATCGCACCCCTGGCCTATGGCCTAGGGCCGACCCAGTATTTCGGCTCATTGTAGCTCTCAGGTGCACGATGTTTTTGTTGCTGTCATTGTTCACACGATTCACATTATTTGGATGGCAAGAAACTATCTTTGATATAGTTCTGACAAAGTAACACTTCACCTGGCCAAATATAAGATTGTTTCATCGGTTGCCTTGAGTGGTAATATTTCTAAAGGAAATTGTTTGTCTGGACATGATGATAATAATTTGTTGTATAGTTTCTCTAATGGCTCCTAGTTATCATCATCACAAGGACATAATTCTGGTTATTTGGAAGGCTCCGACATGTCGATAGGTTAAAGTGAATACAGATGGCTCCTTAGGTTGCAATTCGGCCTCTTGTGGGGGAATCTTTCGGGAACATATTGACACTTTCTTGGGCTGTTTCCCTGGTATTTTGGGGGATGTGTCGGTTTTTGAATATGAAGCTACATGTTTAATTGTAGCATTGGAGTTTGCGGCCTCTCATGGTTGGGGACATCTTTGGTTAGAGAGTGACTCCACTTTTGTTGTGCATACTTTTAATAATCTAGATATTATCTCGTTTTGTTTGAGAAATCATTGGCATAATTGTTTACTTTTGGGAATTAATTCAGTTTGCTCTCATATTTTTCGTGAGAAAAACTGCTGTGTAGACAAATTTGCCAACTATGGTCACTCTATTTCTGGCACAATTTGGTTGGATTCTTTACCTCAGTTTCTGTCGTAGGACTTCTCCCGAGACCGAATGGGTTCACCTAATTATAGTTTTCCATGGGCTTTTTCTATTCATTTTGCTTATCTTTTGAGGGTTCTGGTTTGGTCCCCTCATCATGTATATATTTTCCCCTTTTTAAACATTAATATGTCTAAATTGCAACACATAACGTACATACTTTGCATATTTAAGATGTCTATTTATCATTGTTGCTTTGCACATCTTCCCCAAGCTTTGTTCTAATTTTCTTTTATTCTAATTATATTATTCTAATATTTATGCTTATGTCAAATGTAAAATAGGTGGTTGAAAAAAGTATTTTTCATCTTCAGAAATTTATTTTCTTTTAGATGAAGTAAAAATTATTGAAGAAAACTCATTGAAGGACTAAAAAAATTAACAAATGTAGAATATTCATTATAAATTTTGACCATTTTAAATTCAATTTTATATGTCATATTCTGATAAATATGCATCTCTTAGAATATAGGAATCACGTTTTTATGCACCCCATGTTTCAAAACAAATTTCCTTCATGATATTTGCGGTTAATCATAATATATGCACATCTTGTTTATAGGATTCATGGTCTAGTATTATGTTAAACATACCCATGCCAAGAACGGGTTAGAATTCGGTCATATTTGATAAAGAAAATGTTGTGATGTATTAAGTGTCAATTACAACTCAACATTAAATAGAAGAATGAAGGCAAGACAACATATAAGTCAAAAAGACTCATATGCTTAATGTTTTAAAATATTGGATGAAGATGTGGTATCATTCACATTGATGATTGCTCTTTGTTCAATGGATCGATTGGCACATTGTTAACTCCTCCAGAAATCACAACAATGGTAGCATAGCCCGGTTCGGTTTTGTGGGGAAAGAGTGAGTGGTTCCAAGTGGTAGATCATGGATGTGGAGAGTCTCATACTTGAGGGAGAGAAGTTAATGTGTCAATTGAGAGTTAAAGTTCAACATTGAATGCAAGGGTGTATGTTAAGAAACATATAGGTTAATTTTTTTTTTTTGATAAGCCAGGAGTGATGATAAGCATAAAGAGGAAGCAACGACGTCCCAATTAGGTTGACACCTCGAAGAACCTCCGTCTCATGCCACCAATCTCAAAATTTTATTAAAAAAGGGGGGAAAATATATACAAGTGAGGGGACTAGACCAAAACCCTCGAAACAAGAAAGAAAAGCAAATCAACAGAGTAAAAGGGAATCTTTATACCACATCTATCTCTAAAAAAAGTCAAAGTGTAAAGCAGGTGGTAATTCAATCTGGACAGTTCTCTTTGCTTAAGATATACGAACAATAATTCTCCCTTGGTTATGCTCTCCAAAGAAACTAAGCAACACCTTTTTTGAACTATGCATATAATGATGACCTGAATCTAATATTTTTTCTCCAATCCCATCGGAATAGATATGTGCTATACCACCTTGCAAGGAACCATATTATTAACTCCATAAGTCGGGGACTAAAAATGGATGCTCTCATTTATGGACTTAGGCGCTGCTCAGCAAATTTTATGATTGTGCTCGAAAGTAAAATAACAAGATGTTTTTCTGCTTCCACAAAATTAACATCAAATTGAGTGTGTATGGCATTAGGAACCAGTGGTATTTCCCCTTCTCCTTCATCTCTAGAATTCCAATATAGGAAAATCGTTGTGGAATCGGAGATGAGGGACCCCTTGAGCTAGCGGGTTTTATACAGTGGTTTTCCAAGAACAATTTGTTGTCGTAATTTCAGTTTTTGTTTTTAAACAAAACCGGAGTGAATTCTTCTTCTTTAGACTTTTGATCATACTCTCGAATTCGATTCCACAATTCCATATCGCGCTGAATATTTTCGTCACTATGGAACACTTCTGTTGGCGCAATGCTACTGCTGATATGACCCAAGTCAGAACATGTGGGAACCTGATGCTGCTCTACCACATGCGTAACATGTCCTTGTGAAAAAGTGCTCACTAGATGTTGCTGAATAGGTTCGGCCATGTGGTCATTTGATGCTGCAGTTGCAGAGATATTAAGTGTTAGGCTGGGCCAATCAGTCTACCTCGAGGGATTTCATCCGTAACGTTCTGCAATACGAAACTGAATGAATTAGTAGCAATACTGAGCAACAACATCTGCTGGAATTTCTATCTCCTGATTTGGTAAATTTGCATGGGGCAGGGCTGTCGGGGAGGTAGAGGCACCGATATCCCTCCTCGGCACCCACTTTTTTCGTAAAGGAGCAGTCCTTGTCGGAATCGCATCAGCCACCGGATTTTTACCACGGTCAAGGGCATCATTAATAGTTTCTTGGTGCAACCATTTGCAAGTTGTGACCAATATAATTAATGTCTTAATGTTTAAGGTGAACTTGTTGTGTCAATATCACTTGTTTGGTTTGTCTTAGTCTAATGGATGATCAAACTTAATGTAGGATCCCCCGGTAATAACAATATTATCATGAGTTGTTCTTTTAGTTTTTGGTTGTCGTTTGTTTAATTTTTTTATTTTAAAATTTAGTTATTGAATGTCATTCGCTTTCATTCTTTTTTATGTATCCTTCATATTTTCAAATTCCTTCTCTTTTAGCTTTTGGTGGAATTCGACAATAGAAAAATGCAGATGTTTTATGTTGAGTTGATAAAATACATGTTTATTAGTAATTTTAAAATGATGTGATATTTTTTTAGTTGAGTCTAATATTTTGGTACAATAATTACCACAAAATCTCCAACCGTAAAATTATCATCAACTCTCCATATTCCCTAAGGTCAAAGCACCCAATCCTTATTTTTTTTCTTTGTCATTTATCTCATGTTAAAATTCCTTTTTCCATCTTCTTGCTTTTCTAATTTATTTGGTAGGATGTGACAATGGCAAATTATAGATGTGTTATGTTGAGTTGACAAAATACATGTTTATTAGACATTTTAACTGAAAAAGCAATGTCAATCTCCTTTATGTGATTTCTCTTAGCCTAATATTATAGGTCAACCCAATGTAGGCTCCCTATATTGTCCAAACTTTCCGATGAACTGTTTTTCCAGGTACTGGATATCATTTGTTTAATTTTTTTTATCTTAATATTTAGTTTTTGGATAGCATTTGCTTTCATGCTATTTTTTTTAGACTTAAATGCATTTTTGGCCCTCTATGTTTGTCACCGTAGCAATTTTGGCCCCCTAACAAAAACAATGCAATTTTGACATCCTAACTTTCCCAACTATGCTAAGAAGCCGCCACATGTCCCAAAAAAGGGATCATAATTGCAACTTTCTTGCAAAGATAAAGGGCCAGAAGAGCATATTTCCCTAAACATGGCAAAAATAGGGGGTCAAAATTGCATTTTTTTTGTTAGGGGGCCAAAATTGCTACGATGGCAAACATAGGGGGCCAAAAGTGCATTTAAGCCTTTTTTTTTATTCAACCTCTATTATTTTAAATTCCTTAACTTTTAGTCTTTGGTGGGATGTGACAATGAAAAAATGAAAATGTTATGATGAATTGACAAAATATACACTTATTAAACATTTTAAAATGACTTTTGGTATTTTTAATTTTAATTAAGTCTAATTTTTTGGTAAAAAATGACCCAAAAAAATCTAACTCCTTCAACAAACTCGACAACTCCCTTTTTTCTTACACTCTCATACATAAAGCACGTAATACTTACTTCTTTCCCCTTGTTTTTGCTCTCATGTTCAAATTCTTTTTTCGTGTTTCTATTTTTTTATTTCTAACTTCCTTTTTCTCTTATCATCAAAGAAAAGAACATAAACCTCCCTCCATAAAAATAGACAGCAAGCCACCTTTTCGAACATGTTACGCCTCTATTTGACTTATTGGACTATGTTACATAATTACAGACGCGGATAGTTACACACTTGATTAAAAGATGTTAATGTTTCATATGTGAGTTAACATTCTATATTGAATGAAAGAGTAGATTTTGAACGTCTAAGTGAGACGACATATATACATAATTTCCTTAAGGTTGTTTGTACAAATGTGGTGTCAATCTCATTTGTATAATTGCTATTAACTAAATATGGTGATTCAACCCAGTGTAGATCCTGAAAACTAGTGAGTTGTTCTTTTAGTGTAGGATCCAATAACTTGTTTTGTTTTGTTAGTTTTTATATGTCATTTGTATAACATTTCTTAATCATAAATTTTAGTTATTGGATGTCATTCGCTTTTATATTATGTTTTGTCGTGAACTCGTTGAAAATCACACCAATAAAATACTTGATGAGTGGAGCAAAATAATCAAGCAACCAATATCAACGTGGGAACAATTACAAGCAAAAGTAGAAAACAGCGAGAGAAATAAAGAGAGAACACACAAAAATTTGTTTACCCAGTTCGGTCCAATACTGACCTAGTCTGGGGGAGAGAGCAGCCCTCTGTTTCACTATAATGATGAGTAACTTTACAATAGAGATATCAAAGGGTTACAAGAATAATTCTTCAAACCTAATTCTACCCAAAGTCCCAATCTCTTTCTGTGACCAAGAGACTCAATCCTAACAGTGTTTTCCAAGGTGAATCAACTCAATCCTAATGTCTCCCGCTTAGAGAAACCTCTATAAACCCTAGTTTGTTGTTTGTTTCTAAACCCTTTTTTTCAGCCCCCTCTCTCTCTCAAGGTTTACTTTGTTACAAGGTCTATATTTATAGTAAAAGTATCCCTCAAAAAACTGGAACAAATCTAGGCCCAGAAAATACGTTTCTGTTTTATGTTGTTACGAGAAATCGGCCACCGATTTATCTCCTTCAGCCGTCGAAATATGTCGTAATGACACACTCAAAAAACAGAGCAAAATCGGCCACTGATTTTGCAACTACATCCACCGGTTTGTCACAACCAGAAACTCAATTTTGAGTCACTTTCACAACAATCTCCACCTTGACTCTAAATTAGTGATGATGACAATTTAACCATCAACCACCATGCTGCTATTTCCCTTGCTCCCCACTACACCATGTAGATCCACTAGTTTTCACCCAACCTCTTGAACCATCGGAATGCCTACCACCTTCTTGAAGACTCTTGCATCAACCTACACTAGGAATTTTAGGTAGTTTAACAAGTCTACACCTTAACCTCTTCAACCATCGGAATGCCATCCGCCTTCTCGAAGATCCTTGCATCCAACTACACTAGGAATTTTAGGTAGTTTCACAAGTCTACACCATACCTCTTCAGCCCCCGGAGTGATCAAATTCGTCCTCCTGAAGATTCACTTGCATCCAATCACCCTTGGTATTTTAGGGTAATCCCACAAGCCATGTTATACATTCTTCAACCTCTGAAATACCTTCCGTCTTCATGAAGAATTCCCTTGCTCACAACTAGAGCATAGCACCCAAGGTCCTTCATAGTCGTACCATTCTCGGTGTGTTCAACTTCACCTCAAGCTGAGATTTTTCTACCTCACCTAGCAAATGCATACATCCCAATATGTCTTCCACCTTGAAAATCCACCTCAAAGGTAGATCACAAGTATTCTTACCACCACCTCTTCAGACTAACCATGAGTATTCTTACCACCGCGCTCTCCAAGTTGATGTTGAGTGTTTAACATCTCTCCAGACGAACACCACTCTACAAGGCATCATTCCCAAGGTGAGAAATATCACCTTCTTCATCCTCCCAACAACACACCACCAAAGCACCCGCATCCTCAATGTTCTCCAGGTCATCAAGGATTCTGTTGAACTCCGCAAGTTGCTCCATGATGACCTTTGACTCTACCATCTTGAATGAGTAAAGTTGTTGCTTTAGGAATTACCGATGAGCCAAAGACTTTGTGATATAGAAAGACTCCAACTTTGACCACATCGATGTCGTAGTTGGTTCCTTCGTTACATCTCTCAAAACTTTATCCCTGAGGCATAAGACAATGGCACTCCTGGCCTTGTCCACCATCTCGGTCTTTTCCGCTTGTGACATGGTGACCGGTAACGCACCTTCACCCTTCAAAGCTTTCTCTCACTTTTGTTGTATTAACACCGCTTCCATCTTTACCTTCCATAACCCAAAATCATTGTCCCCGGTAAATTTCTCACGGTACTTGATTATCGTTTGATCCTTGCCCCACGGTGGGCACCTATTGTTGTGAACTCGTTGAAAATCACAATAATAAAATACTTGATGTGTGGAGTAAAATAATCAAGCAATCATTATCAACGTGGGAACAATTATAAACACAAACAAAAGTAGAAAATAGCGAGAGAAAGAAAGAGATAACATACGAAAATTTATTTACTCAGTTCGGTCCAATACTAACCTAGTCTGAGGGAGAGAGCAGCCCTCCGTTCCACTATAATGATGAGTAACTTAACAAAAGAGATATCAAAGGGTTACAGGAATAAGTCTTCAAACCTAATTCTACCCAAAGTCACAATCTCTTCCCGTGACCAAGAGACTCAGTCCTAACAGTGTTTCCCAAGGTGAATCAACCCAACCATCGTGTCTCCCGCTTAGAGAAACCTCTCTAAACCCTAGTTTGTTATTTGTTTCTAAACCCTTGTTTTCAGCCTCCTCTCTCTCAAGGTTTACTCTGATACAAGGTCTATATTTATAGTAAAAGTATCCCTCAAAAAATGGAATAAATCTAGGCCCAAAAAATACCTTTCTATTTTATGCTGTTACGAGAAATCGGCCACCAATTTCTCTCATTCGGCCGCCGAAATATGTCGTAAGGACAAACTCACAAAACAGAGCAAAATCGGCCACCAATTTTGCAACTTCGGCCACCGATTTGTCACAACCAAAAACTTAATTTTGAGTTACTTTCACAACATGTTTGTTATTCAACCTCTATTATTTTAAATTCTTTTACTTTTGGTGTTTTGTGGAATTTGACAACGAAAAAAATATAGATGTGTTATGTTGAGGTAGCAAAATACATGCTTATGAGATTTTAATATGATGTTGTATTTTTTGATTTAGTATATTTTTTTTTGTAAAATAATTACCCAAAAATCTCTAACTTCATCAACAAACCCGTAAAATAACCAACATCTCACTCTACTTCTCTATACTCTCACAGATACAACACACACTCCTTATTTTTTCTTATCGTTCTATCTTCTTTCATTTTAAATTTATTTTCTCTCTTCTCATGAAATAAAGGAACAAAAACCTCTCTTCATGAAATTACATCCAACCAACATTTTTTAACATGTTGTACCATCGTCTGACCTTATGCAGCTATGTTACCATACCATAGAGAGTCTCACATTGAAGGGAGAGATGTTAATTGTCATATGTGAGTTATAGTTCAACATTGGTTGCAATAGTAAGCGGTGAAAAACATATAAGTGATATAACCCATATACATAACGTTTAAGGTTTTCGGTGAAAACGCGGTATCAATCTCATTTTCGTGCTTACTCTTAACCTAATACAATTATCTGTCCCAGTTTAACCTCCCCAAAAATTTAAGAACATGGAATGTATGACTTATGATTTGTTAATGCCCCAAAGTTGTCTATGTAATATTTAAGAACATGGAATGTATGACTTATGACTTGTTAATGCCCCAAAGTTGTCTATGTAATATTCCTGTACTTGTAGTGTAATGACTGAATTAGAGTAAATACCAAAATTCGTCCTTGAATTTGTAAGGAACAGTGAATTCCATCCCCCAATTTTTCAAAATATCAAATTAGTTATAACAAAGGGTGAATAAGATAGGATTAGAAATATGTTTAACTTATCATTTTCTATTAGTACACCAAACAGCGAATTGGATCAGGATATGATAGTTTTTATCATATTCTATCTCCTTATCATGTGCACCAGATGACTTATTATTCAATCGATCTCATATTTCAAAATGAACAAAATAAATAAATGTAAAAATTAGACCCAAAATATAACACCTAATAAAATAGGATGTGAGGTTATTATTAAATTCCCTTAATTATTATATTTTGAATAAAATTTCCTGAATCATCTACGATCAGGAACATAATCATCCTTGTTTAGAAACCATTTTCTCATCTTCCAATCCACAACGTATCCAACATGAACACTTGTGTGTATTGCCAGTAGTGTCACATCTACAACTCCGAGGTTCAGCTCCTTTATATCTTGAATTGAATTCTTCTTCGCAGGTTTTGTAAGAACAACTGTCGAGACAGGGACCACACAATCCCTTTAGAACTCTGGGACAAAAATTCATGTCGGGGTGCGCTACATCTACAACATAAAAAACAAAAATATGATATAAATCTTTCAAGTCATTTTAATAATAATTATTTATTATATAATTATATAATAAACATACCAGATCCGTAGGTGAGGGTGAAGAGAGCAAACAAACCCACCACAAATAGGATAATGCTTCCTAGCTTCATGATGATATTTGTTCAAACACTGGGATATTTTCAATAGAACTCTGAAAATGTTAGGACTATGTCAAATAGGATAATGCAATATATATGCATCACTAAAGTTCACTCGATACTTAATTTAAAAACATTGAATGTTTGCCTTTTCTAATATATATTTATTAATGTTTCCTTTTTTGACTAAGTAGTTATTAATATTTGTTTTATCCCTAAAAAAATTATTTTTTTTGAAGAAATCCCTAAAAAAAATTATATTTGTTTTATTTGATGGGATTGATAATAACTGTTAAAGGACAAAATATATTATTATTTATATGAAAATTTATTTAAATATTGACTTTTTATAAAAATATTTTGTCCTAAAATAATGACCCATCCAAGTTTCAATATCTTAACTTTTGTTCAAATTTACCATCTAATTAACATTACTTTCTTCTATCAAATGTATTTTTGATAGAAATCCTTAGGAATTCTTATTTCTATTATTAATATGCTTTGTAAGCTTTGTAACAATAAGATTGGAAAATCAATTTTGCAGAACATGGTAGATGAGTGAAGAAGAAGATGAAAGGTTCACAATTAATTGAGTGCAAGAAGACTAATGTGTTAATTAAAATATAGCTTTTAATCATGACTATATATTTTTGTTAATTAAAATATACTCCCTCCGGTTTCAAATGTAAGAAACTTTTCACTTTTTAGATTCATTCAATAAATGATGTATGTGGTGGTCTTTATTATAGACCACATACATCATTTATTGAATGAACTTAAAAAGTGAAAAGTTTCTTACATTTGAGACCGGAGGGAGTAGCTTTTAATCTGGACCATTTATTTTGATCTGATGGTTGAGATTTATTCCTTTCATTCTCAT
>Ga0315913_1007311_pt1 | contig 13276 bp, 10 predicted proteins | sample MpolsnodulesMG_FD_207736 | JGI IMG/M metagenome (GOLD analysis project Ga0315913, IMG submission 207736) | Medicago polymorpha root nodule microbial communities from Los Angeles, California, United States - small nodules | ecosystem: Host-associated > Plants > Roots > Nodule | place: USA... | reverse complement strand
AAACAGAATGCCCTTTAGCGGCTCTTAAACATAGAAAACGAGAACTGAACCATAACACAAAATCTTCCCTTTTTCTCTATTGATACTGGTTTTACTTTACACATGTACATATTCTCCCTGGCAATTATGTCTCAATTACACTAGTTCCAAGTGATGACAGAAAGTATGAGACAAAAGTTAAATACGAGAGAAGTGGACGATAATGTACCTAGCCATGTTTATGTCCACTATGACAGGATTCATCATCCTAGTTTTATTTTTATTTTTAGTGAAGGTTTGGTGTTATCTATTAAGGCACAACCCTCTGAATTAGGTCCTGTTTGGACTTTGGATAAACAACTTAATTTGCAGTTTATAGCAAAAGCGCTTATCATGATAAGTGCTTATGCATAAGCTATTTCTATAAGAAAAAATAAAACAAAATTAAATTTGTACGTTTCATAAGCTATATTGAAGAGATTGTGAAAATAAGCTAAAACCAGCATATGAACATGTCATGAACTGCTTTCATAAGCTATGTTGAATGAAGAGCATTTGTTACCAACTTTAACTAATTATGTGGTGACAAAATTAGTATACTATAATGGGTGACTAATTTTGAGTCCCGTGTATCAATTATACTTTCTTTGGGTAATTTTGGCAGTGAAAATGTTCTATGGAGCATTTTAAAAAAACTTTAATATAGTCCTTTTAAAATAAACTTTGATACAGTATTCCTATAAAATCTTAATTTATTTTATTAGCAAATATCAAAATAATTTTCAAAACCGAGTTATCAAAGCAAACCAAAATATTAGGCAAGGACAATACAATAACTTTTGCGGTGTTAAGTTTCTTCAGCGGCGTAGCTAGCAAAATTAAGCAGGGGCCAACTAAAAAGAAAAATGAAAATAATTTTTTTGAAGGAAAAAAAGTTTTAAAACCAACATATTAAATTTAAGGATAAAATATGTTTTTAGTCCTATAAATTCTATTTTTTTAGGTTTAGTCCTTAAACAAAATTATTCAATTTTTGTCTTGATTTTTTAAAATTTTACAAAAAAAAGTGTTTTTAGTCTTGGATATAATCTACATAACAAAAAAATTAAGGACTAAAATTTAAAAATTGCTCGTGTTGTAGAGACTAAAAACAAAATAATCCAAAAATTAGTCAATACATGAAAGTTAGCTTATAGCAACAACAACTGATAAAAATTGACAATAGCTATTTAGAAAAGTTGGACAGAATGCATTTTAAGAAGCCAATTTTATCCATAATTGATTGTTTACAAAATAGATTAACAATGTTTTTTCCAATGTAAATAAATAGGTTATTTGCAAGAAACTCATTGCCCATTTAATATGTTTATGACTATTGTCTTGATAATTATTACTGTTGAAAAAGTTTTCTCTATAGTTGTTATTGAGACCGGAAGTTCCAAACCAATACAAATGAATCTATCAATCATGTAGTAATTTTTTAACTTTCTTATCTATGCTAATTTTCGGCAACTAAACTTATTTAGGGTAGCTCAATGTTTATAAAAAATTCTTATTAAAAAAAATCTTAATAACTATTTCTTCAAAATCTATTTTTTATATCCAAAAATGCTTTAAAATTATTTTTGAATACGGATTTTAAGTCATTGATTAGTGATAAATATATATCCCGTGTAAAAGCATATAGTTACATTTATTTTATTAATATATATCATACGTTAATATATATCATCCCGTGTCTTTTTGTTTTTCTGCAGAAAAGGAAAAAATGAAGTAGTAGCAATTGAGAAAGTTTATTTACATAAAAAGAAAAAAAAAATAGGATTAGAAGATGAGAAAAGAGAGAGGACAGAAATGAAAGAAAAAATTATTAATATATAGTTAGTTAGTAATATATAGTTAGTTAGTTAACGTTAAAAAAATTCTTTATAAAAAATTCTTATTAAAAAAAATCTTAATAAGTATTTCTACAAAATCTATTTTTTATATCCAAAAATGTTTTAGAATTATTTTTGAATATGGATTTTAAGTCATTGATTAGTGATAAATATATATCCCGTGTAAAAATATATAGTTACATTTATTTTATTAACATATATCATCCCGTGTCTTTTTGTTTTTCTGCAGAAAAGGAAAAAATGAAGTAGTAGCAGTTGAGAAAGTTTATCTACATAAAAAGGAAAAAAAATAGGATTAGAAGATGAGAAAAGAGAGAGGACAAAAATGAAAGAAAAAATTATTATGGTTGAAGACAAGTAGAGAGCAGAGAAATGAAGTGAAAATTTTGAGAAAGAGAAGGTAAAAGAGGGAATATAAAATGAATGAATGAAATTTAAAATTGATGAATAGTTGATCAAAAAGTTAGACAAAAGCTTGTATGGTTGGTAGACTAATGGTTAATTCATTGTACTAACAATGTTCAATTAGAAAAAGTGATTTCTTATTACGAAATACCAAGCCTGTCCTTTATGTTATAGTTAAAATTAAACTTAGTAAAAGGGTATTGAAAGTCCAGTTTTGGTAAAAAGCATGAGATTCAATCATAGTAAAAGGGTGATTGACTCGGTGGGGGTACTGGGTCACGGAGTCACTGGTCGAACCATTGAGTCGCTGGTCGAACCGCATGACTGAATCGGATGACTCGGTTATACGACTCGATCTTTATAACGAAGATTCTTTGTATTGAATTATATTGAACTGAGTGACTTTGATCTCTAACAAAATTATAAACTTTTTTGACACTAAATAAAATCATATTTTTATAATATAAATAGAAACATCTTCATAGATGCCCCTTGAAATCAACTGCATATAGTTTTTTAGATATAATACATTAATCTCCGTGAGCTTAACTCAGTTGGTAGGGATATTGCATTTCATATGCAGGGGCTGGGGTTCGAACCCCGGACACTCCACTTCTCCACAATTTAATTGTGTGAGCTCTAACCACTAGACTACTTGACAAAAGAAAAATATTAAAAAGCATTTTACTTCGCACCTACAATACAAATAAAAACAATTGTGTTAAAAAAAAATAGTTGTAATGTAATCAAGTAAAATATTTATGAATTTTTTTCTTTTTTGACAAGTAAAATGTGTATGAAATTATTTTATATCGTTTTAAGGTCACAATTTAATGATTTGTATGATATTGATTTCCTATTTCAAGATGCGCTTATATAATGTATCAAAAGCAATTCATTTCCAATAGATGTTCAGTGGTGCAGCGGTAATGTGTTTTCCTTGCTAGCTAGCTGTCACGGGTTCTACTCCCATCCATGCCACTTTTTACAAAAAAATATTTAATTAAATTCATGCTTCAGATCCAACCGTTCCGGTTTGTCAACCCCGCCGGTTCACCGGTTTTATACGGTTTAGACCAAGTCACACCGGTTCAAAAGCATGGCCGATCCGCTGGTCGACTCAAACCGGCCACCCCACCGGTTCCCGATCGGACCGGTCCAACCGACCGGTCCATTTTTATATATATATATTTGATAGTAGCTTGGTCAAGTAGATACCGCCTTTTACATACACAACTATATTAGTAGCTTTACCCAGATTGCAATCTTTTGCATTTATTCAAGTCAAGTAGATGCAACAGTAAACATAGTTTGTCTTGCCTTCAATATGGTTACACAATTACACTCTAAGCATCTAAAAATTATAGAACTTAATGAACACGCTGGAAGTGGTAATTGTGAAGTGGTAATTGTGAAAGGGTCCATTCTAATTATACAAGATCATATAATATGACTGAGCAAAGGCTCCTATTTGGTCACATGTATCTTCACTGGAAATTCCATTTTAATCCACTCCAGATAACCTCCTCCCATGTTGTACACATCCTTAAACCCCTGTCAATTCATAGTGTTCCTTCATGTTAAATTAAATAAAAGTTGCCACACAACAAAATAGCATGTATTATGTATATATGAACAGAGTGCAACTCATTTAATATTCATAGCCACTACAATATATTTGAGATTGAATTGAAATAATTTAGAATGCAGAATGAATAGAAATTGAGGAGTTAAAATTTCATATTCAAATTATTTTCATGAAGAATGTAGTGAAGTTGACAGGAAGTAACTAACATACTTCAGCTATAAGATCAGCAGTTGCATACAAAGATCTCACTCCACTTTGGCAACCCTGAAATACAGATTTCATACAAAAGTTGTGAATATTTGGTTTTAGTAATACTCGTGTCATAGTCATATCTTAAAACTAAATTTTTCATAGTCATATATCATAGAACTAAAATTGTGTGTGTATATATAATAAAAGAAATTTCTTTTAACCATACCACTATGAGGTGATCTTCTTTATTGCAAAGAGACGAAACCTCCTTCAGAAACTCTGGGTTCTTCACCCTCCCTGTTTTAAAAAATCACATGATTTTCATTCTAACAATTGAAATTACAAACCTTCACTAAATAAAGAATACAGTGCTTGGGGCATGGGAGTTTTATCTTGAGGGTGTTATTTGGAGGTGAGTAGTGACGATGAGCGGTGGTGGATATCGTGTTTACAATGCTTGTTTTTGTGAAGGAGTCTTTAGGTGGTGATGTATTTTGATGGGTTTATCTTTAGAGGTGTTTTTAGGTGGTTATGGTGTACCGTCTATATGCGGCACCATTTGTATATTATTTCGTCCATACCTAGCGTCTTGCAGGGATGACGTTTAATAATATTTTCCGATTCAAAAAAACTAAATAAAGAATACAAAAATCTTTCAATGAACACCTAATTTTCCCTACACATCAGACATCACGTTAATTACATGCAAAATTGTGGTTCATTTAGTCGATTAATTTAAATCACCTTGAAAATTGAAAAATCATACTTAATTACAAGCTTTTATAATAAGATGTAGTTTAATTAACCACAATTTAATCGTTGAATTAAATTAATCATCCAAGCAACCAAATAAAATGTGTGATTAATAGGCAGTCGTGTTGAGAAAAAATGGGTGTCTGAAAATCATTATGATACTATCTATGTTACAAAAGGAAAAATAAGTCAAACAAAATTGATGTATATGGTTCAAAATTTAGTCTAAATTCATCAACTTTCTTTTAACACGTTTTTAATTATATTTTACAACAGAGATCGTAAAGAATATTTGTATCCCCAAATGCGATTCTAAGTCATTGCCAATACCATGGACTAAAAAAGAAAACACATTTCATTACCCTCGGGTGTGTTGAACATGTATGCAATGTTAATGATCTTCTCTGAATCTACGTGCCCTTTCTGAAACTCTTCCACCGTCCTATAAATAAATTAGCATTAGAAAAATTTAATTCAATGTTGAGAAAATTGAAAGAGACCCCGATGGCAAAAATCCAAAAAATAAAATAAAGTTCTTTATTATTTTTTATAAAAGACAAATCAGGAAGAGAAAAACATTTCGTACCTGACATCGAGATAAACATGGGTGGTCTCGATCAGAGACTTGGTTGCAAGCACATCAACAGTGACAACCTCAGTTTTTGATGCAAGCACATCGACAGTGACAACCTCAGTTTTTGAACTGCAGGAGAAAAAACAACATTAAGAAAATGAAATTAACTAAAAAACAGTGACATATTGAAGATGTAAATAAAAAACATGTAAAAGTGTCACCTTTCAATTCCAATAGAACCCATGACAAAGAAGTAGTATCTATCTATCTATTTATCTATAAATTGAAGATATACGTGGCTTTCGCTTGATGAAAAACGGTGAGAGCTGAATAAGGATATATATAGAGAAAGGAAAATAATTAAATGAGAAATGATGGCACGGGATGATGACGATGATGATGATATATAATAATATATACTCTCATGTATCTAGACATGTAATGGGTTTATGTACAAAAATAATTTGGGGTGTGTACTGTTATGGGTGAATATTGAGTAGCTCCCACTTTTGAGGATATATATGTTGGATCGTGTGGGTGCTTGCTTAATTGCTTCTGCTTCTCAACTGCGTAATGAGTCAGATTCGTTGCGTAATGAGTCGGATCCCAGCTGCATGATTAAAAATTGCCTAATTTAACTTATGTCTGCAATAATAGTTTTTCTAGCTTAATGACTATAATTTATCTTTAAATCAAATAAATGGTGTATGAGATTCAAACTTCGACATTTACGTATCACAACCTAGCAATCAAACTATGTTCACGGAAACGTTTGTATATGATGGCAAGAATCCGTTATATTAAGTGTGAAGTTGTGGAAAATTGCATCAAACACGTGCTCGAACACATAATTAAGACACATTAAAACAAGGATAAGTTGAATTCTAATATATTAGGGACCAAGCTATTTTAAATTGAAAAATCATTTGTAATTTATAACATCTTCTAATATTATCTAATATCACCTTGCCTATGATGTAATATCAGTGGAAGACAAATGCATGAGTTTGATCCTTAAAAAAAATTGTATGAGTTTGATTGATGTTAATTAAGCATGAGAAATTCTCCCTATTTTTTGTTGATGGATGTTATTTAGTTGTCACCTTTTTAAAAATAGAAGACAAAAAATGTATGAAAAAGACGTAGAACCAAATTGTGGATTTAACAATTCAGGGGACCAAAACTGCATTTAACAAAAAAATAATATTCACAATACGACTTGCCACCACCGTTCACCATTAAACGACATATTGCCACAAGGTGGCAAAACGAGCCCAATCTGCTAGGTTGCCTTGTTTAGCTCACTATTTTTATGAGTTGAGCCGAAGTTTTAAAGTTATCTCATTTAATTGGTCCGCTCTACTTAACTCTTGAAAAATCAAGGGAGAACAGCACGCCACTCTTCAACTCACTGACTCATTTTTTTAGTGATTCAAACAAAACTTAAGGTGAAGCGGCCTAATAACTTATCATAATTCGAATTTTAGACTAGACAATCTCATTTTATTTTTGACGGACTTAAGTGGGACCGACCTAAACGGGGCGGGATGACCCATTTGCCATCCCAATCCTAAGGTTGCTCTCAACCTCAATTACCTCCCTGGACGACCAAACAAAATCACATTACTCTCACCGAACACCCCGATCGCCCTCAATCCACAATGAAACACGGCGCCGCAACGGCGGAACTACCAGACGCTTTTCTCAACTTCTTAGAATCCAACGGAATCGACCCATCCATTTACACTTCAATTGATTCCACTCCACGATACATCCGGTAATTTCCACTTTTCACTCTTTACACCTTCATCTTCTTTCACTTCCTAACTTCTCACAACTTTTTTAATTTGCGGTGAAAGGTTAAAACCCGGTTCTGAAGATTGTATTGAAGAAATTGAATTTGAAGTTAAATGCAAACCTGAAAAATTGGATTGGTTGCCAGGGTTTTACACTCTTCCACCCAATATTCAAATTGCTAGCACTAAGGCATATCAAGAAGGAAAGGTGAGTGATTGAATGAGTTAGTTATTTTGAATTGGAATTGAAACACTTTTGATGCGCAATTTTTTGTTATTGATTATGGTTGGTTGTGTTGTATTAGATATATGGAATTGATGCATCTTCTGGAGCTGCTGTTATGGCTTTAGGTATTGAACCAGGGGATCATGTGTTGGATCTATGTGCTGCTCCTGGTATATATTTCTTTCCTCTAAGAAGCACGGATATGTAGTATGATACTTATACAATATAACACGGATATATGGATACGAGAAATTTAAAAAATTAAGATAGGATACAGCCAAGATACTTTAATAAGTTTGTGAAGAGACACTCTATGTGCTAATTGCATATAAGTACGTAAACATATCAATAGTCACCATATGATGATCACAATTTTAAAAAAATGTACTCGTAGTCATAACAAGTAGGTTTGTTTTCAAGTTTGTGATCATAATAATAAGTACGAATAGCTTGTAGTTGTGCAATGACAGTAAATTCAAAGTCCAGTTGGCCGTGGTTCCAAACATGCATGTATTGTTACAAATCTTTCCCCCACCTATGTAAGAAGTTCTTTTTTCTACTATGAATATGGCAAAAAAAAAACATACAATTTTGTGTTTGTATTTAATATGATGTAACAGAGGTGTATCATATCTAGACATCAATTGTGCCTATAGTTGGTAAGCATCAAAGTTGTATCTTAAAAATATTATTGGATACTTTTTGGGTACGTGTCAGGAAGTATACTATCAGATACGTCAGTGTCGGACACCAATACTTTGACATATGTGAAGTATATGTGCTTTATAGTCTGACCTCTTATTGTTTATATCAATGATTAAAAAGTGTTTTTGAGATCAAGACTTGAGTTATTTCAGGGAGAACACGTGTAATACTGTTAACTCTAAATAAAAAACATTTTTTTTTTGTGGATGCTTTCAGGTATATATTTTTTTTGATTTGCTAAAGTCATGATTATTCAAATGCGATGTCTAGGTGCTAAACTTTGTATGATGCTTGACCTTCTTGGTGATTTGGGCTCTGTAACTGGAGTTGACGCTGCAAGGCATCGGTTGGCAGCCTGTAGAACAATGCTGCAGAAATATAAACTGGGTGATCGATGCCGTCTTTTTGTTGCTGATGGAACAACATTTTCGGTTATTCCTGCGGGGTTTCCTTCTGATTCTGGTTCATGTAAGTAAAGTTTAAGTTGTGGCATTGATATTTTATGGTTAATTTTGGAATGTGATACTGAAGTTTCAATATCATACTTAGTTGTTAATAATTATTAGCCATTTTTGAAATGTTTTCATTCTATCAAGTATTAAGCAGGTGAGTCTAGATTTGAAGAAAGAATGGATGTGTTCAAGGAGTGGACATCTAGAAGACCATGGAAAGAGAGGAAAAAAGCAAAGAAGTGTGGCATTCCACAAGTGGTGTCTAAGTCTCACCCTCCTGAACTCATATATTATGGACGCCATTCTGGAGTTATAGGTCTTACTAAAGGAGAATTATATAAGACTGCATCTGAAAATGATATTGCAAGCTATGGCTACGACAAAGTAAGTACTACTTTATTTTGAATTCATCATGCACAGTCATTTGCTTAGTTTTTACCCTTAAAATTTTGATCATATGTTGGGATTTGATTCAGGTCCTTGTGGATGCAGAATGCACTCATGATGGCTCAATTAAACATATTCAGAAGTTTGAACATTGGGGCTGGATAACTCTTCAACGCCGTGTGCTAGATGCCGAGAGGACAGATGATTTACATGCTCTTCAGGCAATGACTTGTTATTTTGATCTTTAATTACATGCATGCCTTTAGTCTTAAATAAATTTTTCGTTTAACCCACATATCTTTTGCATCTCACTACAGCTAAATCTTCTAACCAACGGTTTCAGACTACTAAAAGTTGGAGGATCACTTGTCTATAGCACTTGCAGGTGCCTTTTTCTCTGAAACATCTGGGATCTTTTACACAGTCAAAATACACGCACACAAAGACACGCCACAATTACATCATATGATTTTATTCTAACAAATGCCTTATTGATTATTAGCTTAACTATTGCTCAAAATGAAGATGTGGTGGAGCAATTCTTGAAGGAAAATATAACGGCCGGTAAGATCGTCATTCGTCAATTTCTTATATTCAAATTATGTCTGAAGCTTCACCTATTTCGAACCATCTGTGTTAAATATTTCTTGTTTTTTAAGATATATTTGTATTCTCTGAGAATCTGTCAACTTTAGTTTCTACAAAATTTATTTCATTTTTTGTCCCCGCGTATATAAAAACTGTTTTTAGTCTTGAGACTAAAACTGGACAGAAGTTTTATAGGGCTTAAGGTTGAACAATCCTGGATAATCACATTGCAAAAGGAGTAAAGAAGATAATCACATCGTTGCAAAAACATTAGTCCATAAAAATCAGGATTGTTCTTTACTCCTTTTGCAACTCCTTTATGGACTAATGTTTTTGCAACTTTAGATTGAAATAATTATCTTCTTTACTCCTTTCATCAATGTGATTATCTTCTTTCAGTGTGCTTATTTGTTGTCAAATGGTATTATATTATTCTTGTAGAAAATCCTCATTCCTGGATTCCTAATGTCAATATCCTCAAACCTATTTTTCTGACCCAATCCTCTTCTATTCGGAGGGGAAGTGTAGGATAGTGACGGGCTAATAATGTTTAACTTGCATAATCAATTTAATGGCATAGTTTGGCCTAGTATTACTCATTAGATCATATATCTACAGTGTATATACTTGAGGTGTTTGTTCCTCTAATGTTTTTGCAACACTTATTTCAATCTACAGAATTGACAGAGATAGATGCTGCCAGAAATTGGCCTTGCAAGGGCGGCCGCATACAAAAAACACGGCGATTCGACCCATTAACATCACAAACTAGTGGACTCTTTGTAGCAAAGTTTAGGAAAGTAGTCATTTGATCTCCTTGTTATGTCCTCGTACATTATTTTTTCCAATAGCCAAATAGTTTTGGATGTGCTTTAAGTATATTAGGAGGTTTCAAACAACTGACATTTTTGTTATTATTATGATGTTTGCCAGCATAGAATTTTGGGGACGGCTAAAATGGACCATTGATCCACAACAGATCACATTTTTCATTCAATCTCAATCATTGGATCCTAGAGTACCAACTACGAAGCAACACTGAATTTTTGTTCTTCTCTCATCTTCCGTCCTCTACCTCTGTGGAACCCCGCTGCATAGCCATTTCCCCTTTGCCCTTGTTCCTGTGGTTCCGCTGCATCACCATTCCCCCTTTGCCCTTGTTCCTGTCGCTCTCACTCTCGTTCAGACATTTCTAGCTATCTACATTGATGATACTTTTGCAAAACTCCACGACACCTTCGTCGTCTCATTCTGTCGGCTTCTACAATCTCATCCTTCGTACTACATCCACCCCTGATTAAACAAATACAAAGCCACCTTTGTTTTTGAAATTTGAAGGAATAAAAAGAAAGAACAAGAACTTGCAAAAAAGAAAAAAAAAGAACATAGGTCGTGGGAAATTTCATAGTCTTTTTTGAGGAACTTTGTATAGCTCTTAATATTTTATTATAACATAAAATTGATCCTTATTTCTTGATAAGATTTTTTTTTTAATTTTAATATTTCATATGAACAGTATACCTGCTTGGTAACATTTATTTTCATGACCTTATAATTTTTTTTACTAGCTTATAACTTATTTTGATAAGCTAATTCAATTACTTTATAACTTATCATTTTCTTTTTGATTTTATCCTTGTTATCTTACTTGAAAAAATAAAATATTAATTAAACATTTATTTTTATGTCATTTCATATCTATAAACTAGTTCAACCGTTTTTGTCAAAAAAAAAAAACTAGTTCAACCGTTAATTTTATCAAACACTATAAATTCAATTAACAAACTTATTCTCTATAAACTAGTAATTTATAAGTTATTCATTATAAATCTATAAATTATAAGTTAGTTTGTAACTATATGGGTCGGTTTGGTGCACATGATAGGAAGAAAGGATATGATAAAATTATCATATCTTACTTAAATCTCTTGTTTGGTGCACCAATATGAAAGGATAAAATAATCCCATTGCTTGTCCTATCCTATTCATCCTTCATTATTTCAATCCTATGTTTTAGTTGGGTTAGAAACAAGATAGAAAAAACACACGTCTGTACACCTCTCGAATCCCGTAACTCCCATTTCTTTTTATTTTTTAATGTCTCGTTTTCCCTTCTTTTTAGCTCATCGTAATTGATGCTTATCTTCTGCACTTTTTTTTTTTTTATCTTCAGCATAATATTGATATCATATACTTTGTATAAAGAATATAAAAACAAAGGATAATACTGATATGGTGTTGCTGTTTTTGCATTTACTTCTTAAATTATATTTTCTTTTGTCATGGATTATGTGCATATTAATGAATTTTGCTTAAAGAAATTATTATATTTTTTCCATAAAAAAAAAAATGTATTTGTTTCATATGGATAATTTTGTCATTTAAATATAAGATATATATTTTATCATGTCAAATATTAAGTGTGTATCAAAACATAAAAAGATAAAATAATATTATCATGTTTCTTATCATGTGTGTATCAAACATGTGATAGGATAAATGTTATCATGTTACTATCATATCCTATCCTTATCCACCACTTTATTCTATCATATCTCTATCCTATCATGTGCACCAAACGAACCCTATAGGTTTATTTCAATACAAAGGATTATTAATTATATCAATTAACTTTGACTTAGTAATAATTTCCAAGTCAACTTTGACGATATATATTTTTATTTTCAAGTAGTGTTGTCTGAAGTTATCCTATCATTTTTTATTTTCATTTGTTGTTCATTTCAATTTCAACTATTTCAATTCTTTCTTTGACTTTGGAATTAGAAATCCAAAATTCACATCTCCATTGTTCTGCCCTTAATCTCTGCTAATGGCCGTGCCAACATCCTCTTCATCCTTCAGTTATGGATTCACCTACGATGTATTCCTTAGCTTTAGAGGTCTAGACACTCGCTATGGTTTCACTGGAAATCTCTACAAAGCTCTTCATAACAAAGGAATCCACACCTTTATTGACCACGAGGAGCTTGAGAGAGGGCATGAAATCACACCATCACTCTTAGAGGCAATTCAAGAGTCTAGAATGGCCATCATTGTACTCTCTAAGAACTATGCATCTTCTTCATTTTGCTTAGATGAACTTGTTAAGATCATTGATTGCATTAAGGGAAAGGGTAGGTTGGTTTTACCAATATTTTATGAAGTGGATCCTTCTGATGTGAGGAAGCAGACAGGATCTTACGGAGAAGCTTTAGCTATGCATGAGGAGAGATTCAAGAATAACATGCCGAGGTTGCAGAAATGGAGAACAGCTCTACAACAAGTAGCTAACTTATCAGGCTGGCATTTTCAAACAGGGTACCTACCTTCTTATTCTTTTTCCATAATTTCGTTTTGTTTGATTATTATTGTTAGAAATCAACATATTAAAGAGAAGAGAGAAAAGACTAAAATTGTATTGTTTTGCTTATGTTAAAATGATACTGATTGAAAATTAAATGATTACATGTCATCAAACATATTTGTAAGCTACTAACTGCTGCATCTCTAATAATTATAACATGAACGTATATTATAGTTTATTAAGACTTCATGCCTTTGCTTTGGTAGGGATGGATATGAATATGAGTTTATTGGAAACATTGTTGAACATGTTTCCAATAAGATGAACCGCGTGCCTTTACCCGTTGCTGACTATCCAGTTGGAGTAGAGCCTCGAGTTCTAGAAATAAATTCACTTCTTGATATTGGGTCCAATGACGAGGTCAACATG
>Ga0315913_1007305_pt1 | contig 13283 bp, 7 predicted proteins | sample MpolsnodulesMG_FD_207736 | JGI IMG/M metagenome (GOLD analysis project Ga0315913, IMG submission 207736) | Medicago polymorpha root nodule microbial communities from Los Angeles, California, United States - small nodules | ecosystem: Host-associated > Plants > Roots > Nodule | place: USA... | reverse complement strand
GTTTCTAGCTTCTTGAGAATTGATCGGAAACGTGAAAGCTAATAAATCCTCCTTAACCCAATCAATTTTAGGATTCATAATTGATTTTACCGTTGAGATCCAAACATGTTCAATCTTTGTTAAATCATTGTAACAACTATAACTGTTAATTTGTGGTGGTTTGTCGTGACATCGAAGGAGAAAGGAGAAGATGGAGTTAAAAAAAGGAGAGAGATGGAAGAAGAAAGGATCTGATGCTTGATGCAGATCCCTTTTTAATTTTTTAATTTTGTTTTCTATTTTTTTAACAAATAATGACATGTTAATATTATTTTTTTTTAGGGAGACAAGTTAATGTTTTTTAAAAATAATTGTTAATTAATAAAAAATAAAATCTGAAAAATTGACATGTTAAGAAATAATGATAAATTGTTATTTAATCATTGGTGGGGTTGGTATTTTTATCCACTATGTAATCATCAATAAGTTACAACAATTACCAAGTGATAGATCTAAGCCATCCAAATAAAAAACTAATAAATCAATGGATGTCGTTAAACTTTCCCATCATGGAAAAGAACTTCCGTTTTCCATACTAAACCCCAACTCCTCAGCAAAGTCTCTTGCTGCCGGCCCTAAAAGGCTACTCACAAATAATCTAATTGCTTGTCTAGAACTCCCTCTACAGATTTACTTATATAGAATACTATCAAGGATATATTATCAAATAATATCTTTACTAAGATTTATTTGAATAATATCCTTATTATATATTTCTAATATAATATCTTTACTAAGATTTATTTAGAATATAAACAGGGTGGCTTGAAAGGATCAAGGTACCAAAGAAAAATTGTCTCGTGTGTAATTTAACCTAATTGATCGTCCGTAAAGAACGACCGCAAATTCAAGCAAAAATAACATTCATATGGAACACTCATAATATAAATTGGAAATATTTAAGTATCTAGCAACCTAGAATGGATATGGAAATATTTGGCTCTGAATCTCACCAGTTATGCTATTCGGAAAAGAGTAAGTGATTTTATAAGTACCTTCACTAGCAAGCCCTAGAAATTTACCTTTTGTCGCAGACGAAGGAAACTATTTTGTTTGAATGTATGGATAAACTAGCCTCTGCCTTAAATGTTTTGTATGAATACCTAAGACTAAAACAAATTTAAGCATAAAAGGAAAGGTTGTAAATGTAATGCAAAAGAAATAAATTTTTATTAGATAAAACTTGAAAGAAAAGCAATAGAAAAAGAAAAGAAATTGATTAGTCAAGTCATCTCAGCTTAGCAAAAATAAATGCAGAAAAATAAAAATAATGGGTTGCTTCCCATTCAGCGCTTGTTTAACTTCTGAGTCCCGATGGTCAATAGGTCGCCTCCTATTCAGCGCTTCTTTTTTGTCATTAGCTTCATGAAAATAGGTTGCCTCCTATTCAGCGCGTGTTTAGTGTCCCGATCCTGACAGATAGGTCTAAGCATTGACCTTAGACCCTTGATGCCTTAAACCTCTTTGGAACAGGTTCCTCCTCTTATGCTTCTCCCACCAATTTGATCTCACTAGGATTAACTTATGTATACCACATGACTTCATCCCAAATCACAATCTCATTGTTTTGTTTGATCTTTTTAATTGTGAATGGTCCATCCCAACCTTTCCTTTCTTGTAAACCTTCGAAGTACCCATAAAACTCCTCAAGATGCCTTAGCAAAACACGATCTCTGACTTTAAACTCTTCATAAGGAGTTTTCTTCTAGGAGCCCCCAGTAGCTCCTTCCCTGACATCAGTGCTTGTGTTAGCTGCTTCATATTTCTCTTGATATGCTTGAGATTGTTCCATGTCTTCATCAGATTTATAAGGATCGACATCCTCCATTGCATGGAATTCAATACTTTCATCTTTCCTTATGTTATCCTGTGAAATGTGGTGTACCAAGTATTTACTTTTTGCTTTTAGCACGATCTCCTTGTATTCTAAGTTGATTCGGACTTGTGCAGTGGCTAGAAAAGGTTTGCCCAATGTGACTGGACACTCAGGTATGTCCATCACTACTATGTCTGCTAAGAACTCATAATCTTCCACTACAACCTTCACATCTAACATCACTCCTTCTGGTTCTTCTTCAGTTCCGTCAGCTACCCTTACTAACTTGTCAGTAGGTATCATCATAAGTCCTTCGATCTTTCTGAATGTTGTAAGTGACATCAGGTTTATTTTAGCTCCTAAATAACATAAAATATTCCCCAAGAACATACCATTAATAGAGATTGGAACATTGAAGCTTCCAGGATCGTTAATCTTGATATTGGTGTCAGCTTTAGTGTTGGTATGGTAATCTCCGTATAATAATATCCACTCTGCTGTGGTAAGAGGTGTCTTAAGCTTCACAAGGTTTTGTAACATTTGCATGCAACATGGATTATGTTTCAGAATTTCTTGTGTTGGCATTTCAAACTTTATCTTCATTAATTTTTGCGAGATACGCTCAAAACTTCCTTTTCGACCCTGGTCTATATGTGCTGCAAATTGTACTTTTCTTTGGAGAGCATCAGTACCCTCTTCTACAAAGGCTTCAGTACCCTTGTCTTCGAAAGCTTTAGTACCTTCGATTGTGAAAGCTTCAGTACCTTCGTCTTCACTTGGATCTTCTTCGACTTCATCCTTGTTCATGGTTAAAGTCTTTCCAAGCCCAAAGTGAGTGTTGTTTCGGGTGTTAGGCTGATTCACAGTATGTTCTGATCCTTGCGGGTAGTATGGTTATCCATAGTCATAGTATTGGTTGATGTAATGGTAACTTGGTGTTCTCTCCAACTCATGCTCCTCAGGTCCAGGATGGTATTCTGGTGTTTGCGGACTCGAAGGGTATTCTCCCACTTGAGAGAATTGTTCTCCATTGACATCTTTGATTGCAGATGTTATCCTATTGCAATAAAACAACCAATTCGTACTCTAGCGAAAGAGTATGATAATTGTTTTATTACTGGATTTTAGTTGCTTCTTTTATTAATCCTAAGATTAATTCCCTAGACTCGATCTATTCCAAAATGTAATGCAGAATCGATCTAAATTAACTATTCCTAGTTAATACCTAATGACTCTACTAATTAATACTAACCTAAATTCCAAACCTAAATACAAAATTAAATTTACGGACTCTAACTAAATAATTAAACCTAATTAACTAGACTCGATCTAATGTAGATAACATAACAACTTGTTATTTTTACTACGACTCCCTAAAATGCAATGCAAAAAATATAAAAAAAAAAAAAAAACCTATACTATGACTAAAAAAGAATAAAAATAAACGAATGGGGTTAGTTCCTAAATGTGAAAACAAAAAGAAACATAAAAATGGTTAGTACTAAATGGAAATAATAAACTAAATGAAAAATTAACTATGTTAGCATGACGAAAATAAATAAACTAAATGCAAACTAGACTCTGAATAAAAAATAAATTGACTCAACTAGGACTAAATATTTTTGGTATTTTTGAATTTTTTGATTTTTTTGGTATTTTTGAAAACTGAAAAAAAATAAAATGCGGAAAAATAAATGATTGAAAAATAAATGACTTGAAAAATAAAGATAGATAAAATAAAAATAAGTAATTTAATTGTTTTTTCGAAAATATCAATAATTCCCTGGCAACGGTGCCAAAAACTTGATGGCTGGATTAGTTGCAATTGACTAATGGCAAGTGTACCAATCGTTTACCAAGTAATAAAGTGATAAGTAGAGTATCGTATCCACAAGGATTGTCCTTTCGTCCAAATAATTCGCGTTACTTATTTTTATTTAAGTTGACGATATAAAAGTTAAGGAAGAATCTTGCAATTTTTATAAGTTTGCCACATAGAAAGTTTACCTGTTTTGGTTGCAGAAAAGTAAGCAGCGGTTAGGATTCTTCGAATCCCCTCTGTATATTCATTGTTGGATAATAAGTAAAATATATGTCGCGTTTATTTATCTTAGGTAGAGTATACAAGTGATGAGGCCGTTGGGATGTTTCTAATGAGGTAAGGCACCACCTGACCCAATGGGTTCTATCCACTGGGTACCTATTAGACTTTTCCCTCCGATGGCTAACTGCACCTGCTGATCACACGGTGATCCTTACGTGCAGGGTCTTGCTAATTCAAAGGTAATTGAAACATAGACTTAAATTAGCTTTCCAGTGTTTCCCAAGGTAATGAAGGCCAAAGTTCCCTTAGGTCTACCCATCTATGAATCTTAGGACACTCATAGCACACTCTCTACGTTTTCTTAGTAGTTCTACAAACGGGCAGCCCTAATCTACGTCTACCTTACTAAGGGTTTCAAGAGAATAGTTCTATTAGGATATAGCTCTAAGTCGGACAGTTAGGTGCTTGTTTCCCTAATTACTAATCAGTTAATTCCTAGGTTCGGTAATGCACCACACGACCCAACGGTTTCTAGCCACTCAGTAGCTACACCTAGGGTCAACAATTCTTATGGTATCTTTGGCTAATTAATAATCACTTACTTCCTAGACAGATAGTTATCAGTAAAGGGATATAAATATCAAGATATAAGCATCCAGTTAGTGATAGCAATATTAGGCTCTATCACAACCTAAGTACCTAATCTAGAGTTGCACCTCTCCTAGAAATAAAACTACATACTAATAAAACTTAATAACGAACGAAAGAAAATAATAAACGACATATTAAAATAAATAAATATCCAACAAAAATATACAGAGGTTTATCTTAGAACTCTAACCTAAAAAGATTTATTTACACATGGTAACTAAAAACAAATTACTAAAGATAAAAACATACCCTAGAAAATCAAGGAGAAGATAGAAACTCTTCTGAAGCTCCAAAGTCACCTTCCTCTTGAACTGCTACAGGTCTGAATGAAAAATTCTAAATGAGGAAGGCTAGTAGTTATAGCGAGAGTTTATACCTTGGTTTGGGTTAAAAGTGCGGGCTTTACCTAAAATGGAAGTAGAAAAAGACAGTTGCGTCCCGACTTTTTGCATGCACGGGGCGCATGACAAATGCATGCATGCCCTAGGCGCACGGGAAATGCTCTAGGCGCATGAAATGTGAATTCCATGCCCTAGGCGCATGGTATCTTTCTTTCGGGCGCAATCTCTGATTTTCTGTCGTTTTTAAGTTTTTCGTTTTCAAATAACTTGTCTCGGTACTTTGGGAACATAATTTCTCTCATTTGTAAGTATTTTGGGGCCTCTTGGATCTTTATTCTTGTGTCTTGAATCTTCACAATTATTTGGTTGTTCTTGATTTGCCGATTTGCATGATTTCTTCGTGAATTACTTCAAAACCCCCCAAATATTGCTATGTTTCGGGAAAACTAGAATTATATACTCAAATATAGAAAACATTACAAAAGTCCCGAAAATCATAGGCAATCGTTTTAATACTCCTACATTTTGCTGCTATTTCCTATTAAAATAAACTAAAAAACATGCTAAGAATAACATAAAATGACCTGTCATCAAGTAGCAAATGTGGGATGAGGTTGTTCAAGGTATTCCCACCGCAAGTGATGCTTTCTACTCAGTGGCAGGTGGACGGGAGACATGACACCCTCCACGTTTTCTATATATACCAAAATTGTTGTAATATTACAGCTAGTTTATGTTTTGGCAGCGGTAAGATAACTTGTTGTCAACGAGAGGCTGCATGTTTGAATACTATCGCTACCTCTTATTTATATTTCTATTTTATTATTTTTAATATTCTATTATACATTAAATTTGAGATAAACCACTAGACCAGTAAATAATTTTTTACAGGCTTTAAGGTATGTTTAGTCCTTGCAATTAGGCACCATTTAAAAATTTGTCCCTGTAATCGCTAATCTTGACAATTTGCCCTCCCAAAATTTAATCATTTAAAACTTGGTCCCTAAGCCCAGTTAATTACTGCCACGTCACTGATTAGCTGACGTGGTAGTGGGACTCAACAATTATTGACATGAACAGACGAAAATACCCCTAAAGATCTTAGCCAAACTTGAAATGACACATTTACCCTTAAATCTTCTTCATTCACTCAAGAACATTCACTACCCACAATAGAACATCATGAACTCCTCCAATCCAACTATGTCTTCATCACGTGAATGCTTCTTCCTCCAATCCATGAACATATTCAACATCCATGAATTAATAACCTATGATTAAATATAAACAAACATGAATTTCCTATGAGTAAAACATTATGAGCTTCAAATCAACAAATTACAACAAACCCATTGTTCATCAACCAATAAAAAATCAAAACTTTGTTCACAATTTCAACACCCAGAAAGCAAAAAATGTCCAAGTAACTTACAATCCGAAAATATCGAAATAATCAACCTCTATATCCAATTGCGGTTCTAATCGACGAACAATAGATCAGCATTTGGGGGTGAAAGAACCCTTTGTGAATGAAAAGCTTCAAAATTTGGGGATGAAGATTGAACTACCGAAATCCCGTTTGATGAAGATGAAGCAGTCCAGAGAAGAGTAAGTAGAAACTTATAATGTTTGGGTGTCACAGATCCGATTGAAAAAGCAGAAGCTTTGGATGATAATTCGTGGGTGGTGGACGGTGAGATCCTCGTAGCAGCGAACCCAATAGCTCAACACCGCCGCCGAAATCGCCGGAATTCACCCAACCTGCAACGACTCCCTTTGAGCTAGATCCACCGCCGCCGAAATCGCCGAATTCCGTGATTGGAGATAGGATGTGCCTCCCCACATGTTTTGTTTTGTGTTTGTGTTGTTGTTGTTTTGCATTGATGAACACTCACCAAAGTTATGTTTTTCTTGTTATTCATGTTGTTGGTGGTGGTGTTTGTTGTTGTTCAAGTTATTCTGGGAGTGAAGAGATGAAGAAGGTTTATGTGAGGAGGAAGTGGAGAAGATGAATTTGAGGGCATATTGGTAATTTTGTAAATATTTCAGGGGTATTTTGGTCCGTTCACATGAAATAAGTTAATCAGAACTGCCACGTCAGCTAATCAGTGGCGTGGCAGTAATTAACTGGGCTCAAGGACCAAATTTTAAACGATTAAACTTTGGGAGGGTAGTTTGCCAGGATTAGCGATCACAGGGATCAATTTTTAAATGAGCCCTAATTGCAGGGACGAAACACATATTAAAGCCTTTTTTACAATTTCTTAAAACAGTTTAATATATAGTCCACAAATTTTTTTCCCAAAAAAAAAAAACATTAAATTTGAGATAAACCACTAGACCAGTAAATAATTTTTTACAATTTCTTGAAACAGTTTAATATATGGGCCACAATTTTTTTTCCTTCAAAAAAAATATAGTCCACAAATTTTTGGCACCCAACAAAATAACTCAAAATCGGCCTCTATTTCTACAATTTGAACAAGGGAAGATGTGCTCTTTAAACTTGAAATGACTAGATACCGCAATTTCATGAGCGATTAGGTCAAATGCCACCAAATCTTTCATTCATGACTGTATCATAAAAAGATACACTTTCTAGCTTTGCGATCAAGTTTTGATCTATGAGATATTTTGAGTATATACAAAACAAGGGCAACCAAATATCTTTAAAATAGAGAAGCATAGTAGCTTCTTATGTAGAATATGATAAGGTCGTTTGCATTTTGTACATTTTGAAGATTTTAGTTGGAAACATGGATGATATCTAACAACTTTCTTGTTCATTAATTACTAGGTGGTACAAGCACTTGACTTTTTGTTAAAGAGTCCTTTCATAAATATGAATACAAAAAATTTGGAGAACAAAACAGCATTGGACATGGCGGTCAATGTAGAGATTAAGAGTGTATTGTTGCGTGCTGGAGCAAAGCCGAGCTCACAAGTAACCGATGTTCCCACATTTCCACGTAGAATACCACTCAGCATGTATCCAGATAAAGTGGTACGTAATATACTTTGCATTAGACAAGGTATATCAGAAGATAAACGCAGCACCTGGATGATAGTTGCGACTCTTGTTGCAACTGCCACCTATCAATCAGCACTGAGTCCCACTGGTGGAATTTATCAGGTTAATGCTAGCGAAAATAACGTGAACATAGTTTCGTCAAATTCTACCCGAGGAAATGCTGGGAAATCAGTCTTGTCTGGAACTGATTTCTTTGTGTTTTCTTTTTTTAATATGTCTTCCTTTTTATTATCAATTTTAGGTATACTTCTTATGATACCAAATGGGATAGTGGCCAGTATAGTAGGTGTTCCGGTGGTTCTGTTTGCCGGTTGTTATTTATTTTCTATGTGGAGGCTATCCCCTACACATGTCAATTCCATAATTTTTCTTATCATTTTTGCTTCAATTGTGTCACTGGTGCTGATTGACGTCATTACGGCGGTGTCCTTTATACTTAAGCACATAGTGGTAAGAAACATAAAAAAATTCTACTAAGATCTCTGCAACTCAAACCGCTGCTGGCCGAGTTCACAACAACGTCGTTTTGTAATTTTCCTCGTCATTGCTATCTCTCTTTTTTTTTCCTGTCTAAGGAATGGTCATTTTTTTTTTTTTGGTAGGAGGAATGGTCATTGTTATCTTTGTCTTTGGTTATATTCAACCTTAGCATTTTATGATTCAATGTATTAAATATTTTAATCATATTTTGTATTTCTTTTTCTAAGAATATCTTGCATTTTATTGAATGCATGTGTATTAAGATCTTGTTCGATTACATTTTGGATTTTATTTTATTTTATAAATTCTAAGTCTATTCACATAAATATATAATTAAATTTTTAAAAACTCTTTAAAAAAAAAGAAATTCATTGATAATTCCACTTTCGAAAACTAGAAAGGTAGTAACATTTGAAGTAGATAAATTATTATCCAAAAAAATTCACTGATTCATTTGTGAAACTGAAAAAGATAAAAGACAAAATTGTTGACTGAAATTAAATTAAGGGATGAAAAATGTAATTTTGCCAAAAATATCTACTATTAAATTAAGTCGCTTTCGTAAAATAATTTGTCCCAAATTATAAGTTATTTTGGACAAAAAATTGTCCCAAATGATAAGTCACTTTACAAATACCAAGGAAACATTGATGTTACTTTTCCAATTATAACCTTACCTATTTATTACACTATCCTCTTTCCATTCTTTAATTTATATTTTTCATACCATTTATTAAGAACAAAATTTATATTTTTCATATCATTTATTAAGAACAATTTTGTAAAACAACTCATAATATCTCTTTCTCAAACAAAATTAATTACACTTCTTAATACGTGCGAAATGTCCAAAACATCTTATAATTTGGGAAGGAGTATATAATATGAATGGTGATGATTTGTCCAAGAACATAGTTTAAGGATGATTCAGTTATGATGCCCTTGCAACGGTGATCGTGGGTGGAGATGATGCCCCGATGAAGTTTCCAACGACGGTTACGGCGGGAGACGACGATACCTGTAAAATACACACATTTCGACACCCAAACCATTGTTTGTATAAGAGAGGAAAAAGTATTCAAAGTGTGGCTTTAAGATTAAGTGATTGTGTACTTGGTCTGGCGGAGGTGCCACGCTTATATAAAGTCCTGTGATCAATAATGACCGTTGGATTAAACAATTGTATGCGAGGTCGTTGTTCGACCTTGTCTCGTGCTGTAATGAGCCTGGAATGCCTTGTATCAGCACCATTGGCAGGCGCCGATCCCATATGTAGGTATTACGTCGGTGGACCATAGTAAGTCTTTTGATGGGTCACTATTGGACCGTTGAAATGTCGAGAACCGATCTGAAACAGTTACCTTTAAACCTTTACCGTCTTTATGACGTAAAGAGCTTGTAAAAGGTTTGACAATCAATGGCCGTCCTTGTAGTTATGGTGATGCCTTTATGCCAGTTTTGCATAATAAGAACATTTGTAGAGAAACCCCAAGGTAGAAATTGAAGAGTTTTGTCACAAGGGCTGATACAACATTCATGCTTCACTTATACTCTCTCCGTCCCAAATTATAAGCAAAAAAACTCATTTTCTTTGTCCCAAGTTATAAGCAAAACAAACCAACTTTTATCATATTTAATTATGTTATTTCAAAAAATCATCTTTTCCAAAGGAAAATTAAATCCAAAGTGCATTCAATTTGCCCTCTCTTTCATTTTCTCAATAACTAATAACCAATGGAAATTGTTTTTACATCTTCCTATAAAACTTATTTCAAGGATAACACAAGAAACTTTGATACAAACTACTATGTTTTAATTTTCTTAATAAGTGTGATTTTTTTTATTTATAATATGAGACAGAGGGAGTACCTATATAAGCCTAAAGGTTTGGGTTTTGGGGAGTTTTCCCCTATTCTTTATATAGGCTTTGTTTTACTCTACCTTCTGACCCTTGGAATCTCCGAGGATTTCTCTTTCATTCTTCAAATCGATCGTAATCAATGAAGGATTTTTCCATTCCTCGTAACACTGTTCGTTCCTCGGGCATCAGTGATCCTGGTTTAATTGGGTCACACAGTGAGACAGGTGGCGACACTGAGATGACTACCTTTCAAAGGTTAGCTCATCATTCCTCTACTCGTGTTGCTTCTCGTTGGCAGGATGCTTCTGAAGGTGAGAAAAATACAAGAAGGGGGGTTGAATTGTGTTTGATTTTTCTTTGTTTTCTCCTACTGAAGTCACTGTTCAGAAGCAGATAGAGTTCAGCTTCTGAAGTGATGTTCAGAATCTAAATGCAACGGATAAAAACGGAGAGAGAGAGAGAGAGAGAGAGAGAGAGAGAGAGAGAGAGAGAAGAAAGACGCCAAGCAATTATACAAGTTCCGTCCACAAACCGGAAGTAGTCATGTCCCCCTTGCACTTCTAAGGAGAGTTCACTAAAATCAAATATCTGATTACAACTGCTCACTGCTCAAAATAGCAAGAGACTTCAAACTACTCAAGCACAACTGCAAGAGATTTCCTTTGCTCAAGAACAAAATCAAGAGACATCCTATGCTCAAGACAACTGCAAGAGACTTCTATTCAAATAGAATTACAAAGAAATTTGTTTGAGGTTGAACACTTGATATACAATCAGTGGTGTTCACAATACAAATCAGATACAGACTCTTAAGACTCTAGAATTTCTAAGATATGAAAGTTGTTAAGAAATTCTAAGTGAACTTAGATGTGGAATAATTTCGACAGAGTGTTGGCACTTGTAAAATTGTTATATGTCCCTCTTAAATCTTCAGGTCTTCACTCCTTTATATAGAGGTGTGAGAGAGATGTTGTTGATTTGCCAGCACATCAAAAAGAGTCGTTTGAAGCTTGATCAAATCATCAATGATCTGATGCCTGATTTGGTTATTGTCCTTTGAGAGAACAATTTCAAATCCATTCCATGTATAGAGGAATACCAGCGTAGTCACAACTGTTGCTCTTGTATAATGCAGACACAAAGCAGAGTAGTGAAGATAATGATTGTACAATTGTACTATTGTCCTTTTCCAACGTTCTCCAAAGAATAGGCATCCAATGCCTTAAAATTCCTCTGAATTAGTCGTTGCTTCAGACTTCTATTCTTCTGCAATTATAGGTGTGATAATAAAAACATTTGACACAAATCTGAAGCTTCCAGTCTTCCAGCTTCTGATGATCTTCCGCTCCTGATGATCTTCAGAACCTCTGATGACGTCAGCTTCTAAGGAGGTGCTTTTGATGACGTCAGCTTCTGATGATCTTCAGAACCTCTTGTCTTCAGAACCTCTTTTCTTCAGATGTTTCCTTACAACACAAGCTTGCATTTTGTAGATACCATTGCTCTCATTTGTTCTTCCAGAACCTATACTTTTAAAGACACAAAATTTTGTCTATGATCCTGCACACTTGAACAAATATTAGCGTATCCAATTGACAATTTTTTAATACCTTGTTATCATCAAAACTTAAAGGGTAATGTTAAACACATTTTGTTCCAACAATCTCCCCCTTTTTGATGATGACAAACATTAGTATTTAAAATGTTCAATTGCTGTTAATCTAATTAACAAGTTAACTCCTAGGTGAGGTTTGTAAGCTCTCCCTGAGTCTAATAGTCCTTTATGGTTAGGTTTGTAAGCTCCCCTTAAGTTTTATACAAGTTAATTAAATTCATCTTAAAAAAGCGTAATAACACTCAGAATAATCTCACATTAAATCAATAGACTAAGAGATGAGAAGAAGGTTCTCTTAATTGAATTTTTTAGGAATTAAATTAACGGGGCTTTGAGCCTATAAATAAATACTACATCTACTCCTCCTTTTGTCATCAACAAAAAGATAAAATAAAGACAAAAAGAAGAGATAGAAAACATGATGAGATAATTCTAGTTTAGATGCATAAAACATAGTTAGAAGCAAAATAAGACATAATAGTTCAGAAGCACAAACAACAATAAAACATAAAGTAAACAAGCTAATAAAGGTGTGCAACTAAAGCTTGGCTTGTTTCTTCATCATTTCCAGCATTTCTTGCATCATGTTGTTTGTTCTTTCTGACTGCTTGTCCATGGATCCCTTTAAGTCATTGTATCCCTTAACAAGAGCTTCTTCTCTGACCTTAGCTTCTTCTTGCTGAGCAATCATCTTCCTCTGAAGTTCAGCATTAATCAACCTTTGCTCTAGGAGTTCTCTCTTCAGCTCCTTGTTTTCCTTTTCTTGTTCAGGATCATTCTTTAGTTTCTCAAGAATAGGTGCTGAGTGAATAATTAGTGTTTTAAGTATATTATTTGAGTCTATTTTATTTAGATTTTATTTGTTTTTATTTCCTTTCTAGAACTATTTTACTTCAATTGCAAGTTATTTAATTTCACGAACAAATATTCTAAAGATTCAGTCTTGGAGCAAAAGAAAGAGGATTTGGAGCTGATTCGTGCTTAAAATACGAAGATTGAGAACAAAAATATGTCTCCCCTAAGTCAGAGACTTGGCACCGCCCGTGCCACCAGCCACACGGTCGTCCCAACCTTCAGGATCTTTTTTTGTTGCTTCTGCTTCAAGGACAAACTACGTATTAGTTTATTTCTGACCTAAAAGCCCGTGGTTTCTTGTGGAGCATTCTAGTGATATATTTCTTAGGGCTTAAGTCATTGTAAACTATAAATAGAGTAGCTAGCTATCCCAACATTTCATCTTTTCTTCTTGGAATTCAATAGTGACAATTGTCATTCTTAGTAAAAGTTCTTCTTTTACTTTCTTGTTATTTTATTTATGTTCTTCTTCTTCTCTTCTATGTCTACGATGAACATGAGTGAGTAGACTTCTCTTGTCTTGGGATTGTTGGATGAGTCTAATGACCTA
>Ga0315913_1007304_pt1 | contig 13284 bp, 7 predicted proteins | sample MpolsnodulesMG_FD_207736 | JGI IMG/M metagenome (GOLD analysis project Ga0315913, IMG submission 207736) | Medicago polymorpha root nodule microbial communities from Los Angeles, California, United States - small nodules | ecosystem: Host-associated > Plants > Roots > Nodule | place: USA... | reverse complement strand
TTCCAAAAGAGTTTTATATTTTTTTTTTAGGGAGAATGAGTTTTATAATTAACAATATGAATTACGAGAACCAATAAAAAAATATTGAATTCCTAAATATATATCCCATGTTATTCAATTTTATTTTTCCCATCGTGCAGATTGCAGATGTAACCGTTAAAATTTATTGATCGTTGAATATTTAGTTCATTGAATTGAACAATTCATTTAAGAAATAAAATATATTTGGAAAGAAAATTATAAAGTCAAAAAAGAAAAGAAAAAAAAACGTTGGGTGGCAAAAGAATAGTGGAGGCGGTTGGTGGGGTTTTGTTAAAGTAAAACCCTTATTTCCGGCGTCGCATTCTCTCAGTCTCTCTGTAAGTGAAGAGAGAGAGAGAAAGGTGTTCTGGTTTTGGGGGGTAGAGAGAGAAAGAATGGGTGCTCTTGCTACATTATCTTCTTCTTCTCCTTGGACTTCCGAGGATGATCTTTTGCTTAAGACCAACGTTGAGGTTGAGGTTTATTCCTTTCTCTCTTTCATTTTCGATTTCTTTTTTTCTTCTTATGCCTTTTCAATTTCATTCATTTCATTTTTAACATTAATACTCAATTATCCTCTTACATTGTTTTTCTAGGTTTTTATTTCTGTTTCAATTTCATTCTTCAACTTGTGTATGTTTTTTAAATTTAAATTTAAATTTAATTCCATTTAATTTTTTAATACTATCGTCTTATTATTATCACATTCATTCATGTTATTATACTAACAAGCATTGATGAATTTTTTTTTTATTTTTTAATACTATCGTCTTCTATCGGTTAAATTATTTTTTTGCACATTCATGTACTTTTTTTAACACATTGTAGTCAAAAGTTGTTTTTCTAGGTTTTTATGTGTTTCAATTTCGTTGTGGAATGTCCGGACAAACAACACGAACTCTAAATTGAATTCAATAGATCTATGTGTATTTTTTCTGGTGTTGATTGATTCTAGAGACAAGACAACCATTTCAGGATTCTGGTTTAAATTAATCTTTTCAAGCTTTATATTTGCAGAATGGAGCTTCCTTGGAAGCAATTGCGAAAGGCGCAGTGCAGTTTTCTCGAAAATATAGTTTTGAGGAAATACAAGAAAGATGGCATAAGCTACTCTATGACCCTATCGTATCTAAGGACGCCTCTTCCTCTATAACAGGTTTCGAGCATTCTGTTTCGCCTCTCCCATCAAAGTTCTTCAAGATTGGACATTTGAAAGATGAGCAGAAAGATGTTTCTGTTAAGAGAAAAGTTCACACTGTTCGAAATTCTTATTACGCTATGCGTAAAAGAATCCGCAGAGATATGCAAACTTCCATGGACTACAATTTTCTAGTTGATTCAGAAAATGACAATTATGCGGTAAATGGAAATGAGCCTTTGCCTGAAAACTGTGTACTCGAGGGTTCAACTTCGAATGACTTTTCAAATCATGATCCGTCACACTACGGTCTTCCAGAAAATTTTATGGATGTTGATATTGGAGTTGCTGCTCAAGCGTTTTACACTGGAGTTGATGATACACTTGAAGAGAATTTTCCCATGGACCAAAACAATATACCTGGGGAGGAACCTCAAATTATTGAAGATAATGTGCTTCTGAATGGAACTGCCGAGGAATTTGGCGATTCAATAGAACTAGATATAGAAAAATTTATCGGAGATGATGAACTAGATGATATGTCTTTTTCTGCATTTCACCAAATCAACAATGACCCTGCAAATTTGTGCTCCGAGTTTGATGAAGATTATATGTTTGATTCACCTGAGTTAGAGTGTGGGAATTCATTTGACGATTTAGAGTTATCACTTCCTGACATTCAGGACATGCCGGTCTGGAGAACAGAAGAACAGGATAATATTCCATGTGATGGTTCAAAAGATTCCATTGCTTGCGAGGATGGTTATCTGGAAGAACTGTCCAATTCACTCTTAAACTTCACTGGTGAGGAAGAGCTATTTCTGATGGATTCTGTTGGAAAAGATGGGATTGGTAAATCTTATTATGACGGTCTGAGTTCGCTTTTACTAAACTCTCCAATTGATGGTTATTCAGATCAGATACCTGAAACGGCTGAAGTAGAGTTATTATTGACCCCACGCGAAGATGTTAAAAATCCGTCTGTTTCATGTCGCGCAGAAGTAGACGACAATGCAGGAAAGGCTGAAACAGAGCTGTTAGCGGCCTTTGATGCACATGTTAAAGGTATGTCAGTTTCATGTCGTGCAGAAGTAGATGACAACACAATGTCCCAATCTAATGGCGTGGAAGTAGTTCAAAAACCAGAGTTCCAAATGGCAGCTTCCGCTTCAGCTAAAGACCCTCAATTTCCTGAACTAATTAACGGAGTTGTTCTCTGTGTATTAAATACTGAGGACCCAGAAGTTCCATCCAATGATGATGTTTTCCTACCCTTTAATGAGCCTCCCCCAACAATTTCCTGTTCATCCGAATCAGCTGCTAAAAAACCCAATATACCAGTTCCATCATCTGGTAATGATTATGGAGATAGAGCTAGCAGGAGAGGTAAAGTTTTGAAGCAGGTTGAACAAAAAAGCTCCGTAGGAGCTCAGGTTTCTTCTAAGATAAAATGTGAGTTGTCTAATAATCATGCATCACACACACTGTCTAGAAATGCAATTATTGCTTCCAGTGACCTAGGTGGAAACAATGATGCAACAAACAAAACTGATGATGCTCTACATGCAAGTCCGAAGGAAAAACCTGTTGATGTTAGCTTCGTAAAGCATCAAAGCAATAATGTGACAAATTTGTCACATAAGAAACCAGCCCTCGGAAATGGCCTCAGAAATCATGGCCAACCTAATGGTTCTAGCTTGAAACAGGAACGGGATGTAGCATTGCCAGTTGAAAATAATCAGTTGCAACATGCTGAAGTGGGGTCCGCAGATATTCTGGGGTCTGAGATGATGGTTTACAGTGAAAGGTTAGACGAGGAAGAGCAATATATCGAAAGCGATGACGAAGTTCCTTATTATTCTGATGTAGAGGCCATGGTAAGGCATGCTGTGTTGATCTTTCAGTCAACAGTTGACTTTAGCTTTTGCACATCCTTTGCAATTTTCTGACTTATTCATGATTCCTTCCTACAGGTACTTGATATGGACTTGGAAGCTGATGATCATGATTTATATGATAATGAAGAAGGTATTACTATTATGTGGCCAGGAATTTTAGTGGTGGTTGACTAGTTTGTGCTACTTGTTAATTGCTATACTTTTTTTCCTCGTTTTTTCTTCTATTGAAAAGAGAGACAACTAATATGAATTAGTTACCTAACTGAAGATTATTTCTATTTCTTGATGCATTTTTATGCTGCCTCATGGTATGGGAGCACACTTCAGCTACTTGAGCAGTTGGTAGTCTCTTAAGGCTCAATTCTCTTCCTTATTTTGCTAAATTTTTTAGACGTATACACAATTGATAAATAAATACAAACGTGCTATAAGGGGGGAGGTTACGAATTTTTTGAATTCCAAGAGGTTGCACTACTTTAATGCTCTTTCAGTTAGTTTTAGTTCATTTGTAAATTTAGAATCTTTATTGTTGTACAACATGCTATGTTGTTGTCATGGCTAGAAGATGATGCATGTCTTTCAACTTTTGGATTTGGGGTGGCCTTCAACTTGTGCTTTCGGGACCAGACTCTGTTTTATCATATTTTCTTTGTTCCCTGCTAGTTAATTCTGAAACATGAAATTTGTAAATATTTATGTGCACAGTCTGTAATACCTTTGTGTGTGAATGTTTTTGCTTTGATCAACATGTCTTTGTCAAAAAAAGAAAAAATTACACATGTCTTTATCAGAATTTGACCAACATAATTTAGTTTTTTTTGTGATTCGGAAAGTGATTTTTTATTACATTTTTATAGCTTAACAATATATATTATGATTACAATTTAGTATCAAGATATCAACACGAAGAAACTAAGCGGGCTATCATAAGGTTGGAGCAGGGCACTCATTCTTATATGCAGAGAGCCATGGCTTCACATGGAGCATTGGCCCTTTTATATGGTCGCCACTCAAAGTACTATATCAAGAAAACTGAGGTATTTGTCACTGAAGCATGTAAACTACTTCCTTGATCTTCACGTTGTTGGGAGATGTTTTCCGATTTTTACTTTTTGAATATTTGAAGTATTGCAACCTCATGTTACTTTTTGTGATAATTTTATTATTGCCAAAAAAAAAACTTACATGCATTATAAAAGAAATTTCACATGCACTATGTAGATTATTAGTACACATATATGGTTGTTTTATTCAGACTGTGTTTCTAACATGAGGTAGTGTCCTATTTGTATAATTTGGAGTGATTTGTGATGAAAACCAATGTAGTTGAAAATACTTGTTTTGCAATTATAAATACAAGTGTTCTTTGAAAAAGTGCCTGAACTAAAATGCACATTTTGTTTATGTTTTTGTTTTAAATTTTGAAAGGGTGTATATTTTCTGTGACGTGTTAATAGAATCTAATTGAAGCTGATATTGCAAATCAAATCTAACTAGTGGACCATGCTTTTATGATGGCTCAAATCATCCTGCAGGTTTTAGTTGGACGATCAACAGAAGGCTTTCATGTAGATATTGACTTAGGCAAAGGAGGTTGTGCCAATCTAATATCTAGACGTCAGGTTGGTTATATTTAGTTATTTACCTATTTACCAACTCTGACTTAATGCAGTTTTTTTTTTTTTGGTGTGTGTGTGTGTATCTACTCATTTAAAATCTGGACTATGCTGTGTATGCATCAGAAAATTAGTTTATAGTTACACTGTGGTGATGAACTAATCACATCAATATGCTTTAAGAAATTACTTCAATGGTAAATAGTTGGGATGCAGAGGTATTGTCTTCACCATCAAATATAAATTGACCTCAATATACCAATTAAACTTTCCGTTTTTATGTTTTAGGCAATCATAAAAATGGATAAAGATGGATCATTCTACATTAAAAACATTGGCAGGAGTTCAATGCTGATAAATAGCACAGAATTGCACACTGGTCAATCTCAAAGACTGCTTTCCAATCATCTGATTGAGGTATATAATCATATAGCTCCTTCTAAATCTGATTGATTACCACTGGTAGCTTCACTGTGAACTGTGATTGCAACTGATTCTTTTTCCTGATAAAATAAAACAACGGTGACTGGCTCGTGAAAGTATTGAAGAATGCAGAATTCTTCAAGTGGATTCTTATGTTAGTTAGAAAATCAAATGCTTCATTGTGTTTTTGTTAAACTCCTGCAACTCTCAAATAAAAAATGGTTTATTTTGCAGTTGAAGGGCACACAACTCATATTCGAGATAAATCGAAGTGGTATGAAGCGGTAGCAACTGGAACGAAGTATTGAGTACTGACAATTTTCCGACCTTTTAGTGTGATTGTAAATGATACATAAAGGTCCATTAACACAGAAAGTGCATTTTGTACGCTCTTTCTGATTCTCGATGAGGAGTGGCCCTGCTGTTGTATCCCGGAAATGGACTTGCGCAACTCTAACCTCACCACCACCACCACCCATGTTCCTTTGCCTGCTAGAGTAGATAATTCTTCAACCCAAAAGTTTTGTAATATGGTAAATTCATCAAAACCAAGATTCCAAATCTCGTTACTATCTAGCATGAGAACACAGTCCTTTTGAAACTGTGTGCTGTTTTTTTTTTCTTTCTTTCTTATCATTACCTTTAATGCAAAAAAAAAAAATGAAAATTTGACCTATTAAAATTGGGTTTTCATTGTTTCCAGTGGTTTTCAACGTGTTCGATCAGCTTTTCTTACCACTTTATACTGGCATTTTGATCCCGGTTTCTGTTCAATTTGTTGGTATGGTGATCTATAATTATTATATACATGGGAAGTTTGATACAAGAAACCATGAGAGATGAGAGGAGACTATTGTGCATAGATATCATACGATAAGATTTAAGATCAAGTTACAATGTTTTGAAACATTAATCTCGTTAATTCCTAATATTTTGTATAGATAAAACAGTAGGGACAAATGGGACAGGTACGACAAAACATATGAACTAGATTTTGTTATTGACTAATATCAGTGTCATGTAAGAAAGCCTCCCTCTCCATATCATTGTTATGTTAGTTTGTCAATGCTGACATGGCATGGCAGTTTGAGCGCATTTTTATGTGATACAAATTAGTTAGAACTAGACCATTGACCCGTGCTGTGAAGAACAAATAGAGCGCTAATATGTATGTAAATAGTTTAGTTGAATGGAAATAATATGTATGTAAATAGTTCAGATAAATGAAATCATTCATTGCAGCTATCGGAGCTCCCAATTTGATTTTGACACCTTCACGCAGCCTGCGAGCCTTCACAAACCTTTTCCATTGCGACACCTTGATGAAAACAACAAAATCATGAGCAAGCAAGCAGATGGTCGTTTTAAATTATCAGTTTATTATAGTTGTTTTTAATTAAGTCATTAAATACGACACCGTTGCTCAACTAACTCTAAAAATTATAGTAAGTAGTAAGATGATACTGATGGTTTCTTCCTTTCAGCCAGGTTCACACCAAAAGCAAAAAACTTAGAAAGTTCATTTCATAAATAAGATGAGACTTTTGCATGTTAGTTGTTCCCAGTTATCTTGCTCACTTATAATAAATTAGAAAATCAAGAAATCACATACAAAAATTGAAGTAAAAGAAAAGTAACAGGATAAACAACCTGAAAAGTAATTATTTATCAAGATCCTCTAAAAAAAAACAATCATTTATCATGAGGGGGAAATCACAAAGAGAACTTGTAAGTATTAAAAAAAAAAAACTAAACTTGTAAGTACATCAATATTGAATATTCTCTAAAAAAAAGACCATTGAAGACAAACTCACAAACAGGTCAGAACCAATATTCATGATTACGCAAATATGTGGCTTATGAACAATGTCGTTGACGGGTGTGCCGTTTATATTTTCAGCAGGGCTATGCTTGCAAGCCTATGAATAATAACTTTGTTTATACATCTTAAATGCAAAATTGTTGGTATTTTCAATGTCCTTGCACAGATATTTTTCATAGGCCGATAACAAAAAACACCACTATTTATTTTCAAACTGATATATAGATTGAAGCAAACAACACTACTATTTTAACCATTTATATTGTTGACATATAATACAACAAAAAATAAGCCAAGATTGATCCTCAAGTATATATAGTATAGAATTGATATCTCTGAATTATTTTGACAAACAATTAGGGTACATTCTTTTTTATCAATGTTACAGAGGGAGTATGCAATTTATTTATAACAAAAAGGGAGTATGCGATTTTTTAACCAATTTTGGCAGATGGTGTGAGTATGCGATTTATTTTGACAATAAAAAAATGTACGCTAATTGCACCAAAGCAATCAACCACTTGAAAATTCAAAATCATGCAAATAGATAAAAAAAAAATTGAAAGGAAAGCAACACTATAAATATTATATATTATAACGAAAAGGAAAGCATACTCACACTATCGAAGTCATACTCGACGATGTATGTTCTGTACTTCACTTTTAGCTTGTTGATTGCCTTGTCAAGATCTGAAACTGGGTTTTTCACCAGAGGACCTATCAAAGAATGAAAGTGAAATTTTGTTATGTATAAACCGCACAAAAAAATAATTATATTAAAGGAATATGTGTTCAAATGTTTACCAGTTAGGCAGTGATACGACAAAAGAGTTTCAATGTTTCTGCCGGCCATGTTTTCTAAAATAGAATTAGATTTAGTTGAGCAATTCAGATTTGAAGTATGAAATGAATTAGTTAGATGGAGGAAAGCAAATAAGGGAATAGGGAATATAATTTACGGTAGTGAGTAGCTCAACTTAATAAATAAAGCATCGAACAGGACATGAGAGACTGATTCATGAAACAATAAAATATGTTTGACATTGGTGTGCTACCTAGTACCTAGTAAAGAATTAAAGAAAAAAAGGTAAGTTAACTAACCAGATGATGAGTTGCGCCTATTATTGATAGAACGGTGATACGACAAAATGTTTCAATGATCAACAATATAATTGTATTGTATTTAAATTCGTATCAGAGGAGGTAGGGAGCGTAGTTGATAGTATTAGCAAAAAATAGGATAATTTGTTAAGCAACGATATGTTTATTTTGCTTTGCACAACAATAGGAGATCCCATAACAATTAGCATTTTGATAAGCACGAAAAATTCATCTCCTATCTGTTTATTTTGCTTTGCATAACAATAGGAGCGATCTGTTTATTTTGCTTGCGATAAAAATAAGAAACATTTTGTTTAAATTCGTATCAGAGGAGGTAGGAAGCGTAGTTGATAGTATTAGAAAAAATAGGATATTTTGTTAAACAACGATCTGTTTTTGTTTTGTTTTGCATAACAATAGGAGATTTCCATAACAATTAGCATTTTGATAAGCACGAAAAATTTACTAACTATCTGTTTATTTTGCTTTGCATAACAATAGGAGCGATCTGTTTATTTTGCTTTGCGTAACAATGAGAGCGGTCTGTTTATTTTGCTTGCGATAAAAATAAGAAACATTTTGATTAAATTAAATCTAGGGTAATGTAGTAAAGTCAGGCGAAAAAATTAGGTTAAATCTATGATTAATATTGCGTTACGGGTTAACATTTAGTAATAATAAGAGATTTGTTTTTGCAGTTAGTTAGAGCGGAGGTTAGATTGTGTTTGTGTAACTTCATCAAGATGGTCATTAATCAACTTGTGAAATGAGCTCTCTCTTGGTTTCTCTTTCGGAGTTCTAAATTCTAATATGGTATGAGTGTGTATCAATTGAGCTATCTCATGCACGAGTCCAATAAAATCGGATGTGAGGGGGTGTGTTGGGAATAACTCAAGTCCCACAGAGATTAAAGATAATGTCTAATCAAATTTTATAAAGAGGGACACTTATCACCTTACAAGATGTGATTTTGTAACGACGAGATAGATGCAATGCAACTCATGATAAGGTGTTCATGTGTATGGTCGACTTTATTAATCTGAAAATTCAATTAAATCCAAAGCGTGTAAAATTTTGTAGACTAGAATGTCATCTAATTATTTTTTCTAGTTTTTTTTCTTTTAATTATATGTGTCTTCTGATGGACTCAAACCAGCATACTCATAATTTGGTTGGGTTAGATTGGTTGGAGTTTGACAAAATGTTGTGATCTTTTACTCATCTCAAATTGAATTTTTAGTTTGACCGAATAATGTGATGGAGTAAGAGAGAAAGTTTACTATTAATGAAATTGGCACTTTACTTATCTCTTTTAAATGCTCTTTTCTTGTTAGGACCACAATGTTGAGAACTTAAATTTTGCCATGGGAATGGATGCTTTACATCTTTCTATAAGATTATTACTTACTCCATTAGATAGATACTTGCTCTTATCAACTTTTCATTTAAAAATATTGAAAAATCTTAAAGTTGTACAATTGTTATCTTTCTCTCCATTAGCTTGTTGTTCACGTGATCAACACAACCGAGGAGATCTAATGGATGGATTCATTAGTCATGCACGTAATTCTTTTAGCAAAGTTGAAGTAATAAATTATAGTTATTGTACTATGTGTACACATTTCGGGATACCACCTGTGTACCATTCATATGCCAATGTTATACAACATTGACTAATGAAGGTGTACCACGTAGGAAGGTTTAAAGAGGAAAGAGAAAAAACATGCATGAAGTGCTACGTGGTACACCTTCATTGATCAATATTGTATAACATTGATATCCCAATGATACACAAGTGGTGTTCGTACATTTCGTACAATATTAAAAACACTCCACATGAAAAGTTAACAATTTCAGAAAGCAAGTTGATACACGAGGAGGAAGTATCCCACATGTTTAAGGGTCAAAATGTCAATAATTTCGTACAATAATTCTTCAAGGAGTCAATATTTTAAGACTAAACTCCTAATTTTGTTTCTACAATTGTGTAATGATATTCACACTAAAATAAGTCCTACTTTAATCATACTATAAAATAAATCCTACTAATTTAATTTCAATCGAAACACTTTTTTTTTTTTAAATCGATTATTGATGATTTTGCAATAGAAAAAAATACAATAAAAATAATATTTTACATTATTAATAAGCATCATTATTTATTGCTTAAAAAAACATCATTATTTATTTGTATAGTGCACTCAAAATATTCATGTTCATGGGACCTAGTTTATTAATTTTACTCAACGTTAGTTATATGAAGCCTTGATTTTTTATTAAGAAAAATGTTAGGTGTATATTTTTTTTAACAACATATTATTGAAAGCTACATCACACACGAAGAACGGCAAGTAAAAGAAATGCACTACAAAATAGACACTGTAAATATGCGACAACACAATCCCAACATAAAACACCGCCCAAAAACAAATCACAACCAAGTAAAGCACTATGCTATCGCAAAAGACAATGTTTAGGTGTATATAATACAACTTGCGAGAGAAAGATATAAGAGAGTTGTATGATAAATATGATAGGTTGATGATTTAATAAGAAGAGAAATAAAGATAAAATGAAATGTGAATATGTGTAGAGGTTTTGTTTGCGAGTTTAGAGGGGAAATGAATGAGGGCTTTGGATAAAAAATGGACGAGTGAGTAGAATAAATAGATGACATTGAGAGGGGAATGATTTGAGAGGTTAAATTCTTTTCGTAATACAAAATCCTTCTCATTTGAGAAAACTTAAAAATTGTATTAGAGGATGGTTTTGGGGTTCTAAAGGGTTTACATCAATTCTTCAAATTTAATATATGTATTTATCATTTTCTAAAAAGTTACTCTTCAAAAAATGTGAAAGATTTTATAATTTTTCCCCTGTATTCTCAACCGTTCAAAGCCTTTCATTCTCTTCCCCTCTAAACTGCAAGTGTTCAAATATATTATTTAATTCAATCATGTATATATTTAACGGTGGGTCACCATCTTCTTCATTGTTTCTTGTCTTGGATGGTTGGGTCAGATATTTATGATAAGATTCAGAGGGAAATAAGTGAATGATTCAGTATCATACGTACATATGATATTATGAAGATCCAGTGCGACATGTGTAACAAACGGGCATGCTTCTTTATTCTGTACCGCCGATGAAGCCGCCTTATGCTCCACCTGCGACCACCGTGTCCACCATGCTAACAAACTCGCCTCCAAACACCGCCGCTTCTCTCTCAACCACCCTAATTCTCCCAACCATTTCCCTCTCTGCGATATTTGCCTCGTAATTCTCTCCAATATTCATTCTTTTATGTATACTATACTTGTTATATATAGAAAGAGACTAGCTAGTAATTATATACTATTAATTTCATTTAATTATATCAACTTATGATTCATGAATCTCATTAATATATAATATTGAGTTTGTTTCTTTGTTTGTAGGAAAGAAGAGGTTTTGTTTTTTGTCAGGAAGATAGAGCGATTGTGTGCAAAGAGTGTGATTTGAAGATTCATTGTTCCAATGAACACACCAAAAAGCATAATAGGTTTCTTCTAAGTGGGATCAAGCTGCACTCTCTTGCTCCTCCTCCCACTCTTCATGAAGAAACTGGTAGTTTTACTATATCTGAGTACTTGATAAACACTATCCCAGGTTGGAAGTTTGAAGATTTCCTTGATTCCCCTTCTTCTGTTCCCTCTCATGAACCACAACAGCAGAATCATATTGGTAAAGATACTACATTGTCAATAGTACATGATGATGCTACTTATCATATTCATGAGGAGAATATTCTGGTTTCTTTCTCCGGTGAGAGCATGTGTGGGATCTATGTTCCTCAAGCACCACTATATTATTCTGAAAAAATGGATAACAGATCAAACACAATTAATGAAGCCACCAATTTCAGCAGCAGTTTGGGGGATTTCACAGTTCCACAGATAACAATCCCTCCCAATTAACATTGATACATCTTACTCTCTATATATATATATATATATAATGATATAGACATCTTTAGACTTCATACACTCATTCAACATTTGATTTTCTCTCTGACACTCTTTCTTTCACATTATCTACTATCATATCTATCATATCACTCTCATTTTCTTTCCCTTTCTCTTTTGTTAATTTCTCTCTTTGTTTCTAGATGTGTACACAAAACATTGATGTAGTTCGAGTACGTATGAATATTTTGTTTGTTTTTGCGCCCCCGAGTTCTTCATAAATCAGTGTAAAATATTAAATATGTCTTTCACATTTTGTAAATAAGATCTTTAATTGAATTAAATATCTCAACTTGATTGATTAAATTTTGTTTGCAACTTGTTAACAAGGGGTAGTACATCTTGTTAAATGGGATTAGATATCACTTCAAAAGCTAACACGTGAGATTCCAAACACAATTATACATCTCACAATCCATATCACGTGAGAATTAGAAAGACAAAGTTCAATCCACGTTATACATGCAAGTGAGTATTGAAGTTGTATCAGAGTTTCATACTACCTAGATTTCTTGAATGTAAAGTGTATTACGTATAGTGTTTGAACACCTTTATTACTTAACATATCTTACTAGTCTATATTAATTGAAACATTTAGATTTTGAGTGGAGAAAATTAAATAAAGATAATATTTTAAAAATATAGAGGATCTTGAGCCATTGAGCCCAACTAATCGGTTTAATGTTAGTGCTCTAAAATTTATTAGCTGTATTTTTACATGTGATTAACAAAGTGTATGAGTGTATGAAAAAATGAATGTCAATGTGTTTTTTGAATGAAAGTATTGTTATATCTTCCTGAATTCAAAAGCTTTTCTTACCGAAAAGAAAACACATGTCTAATATTGGTGAATAAAATAAAAAGAAACAAAAACAACTGAAAAGAAAAAATAAATCATGGTTTAGTAATTACTAAATTAGCACATGTATGCTATGAAGACTTTGTCAACACATCAAAAGACCTAGGGTACAAGAAAACAAAAACGAAAAGACATACGGTAGCAAAAAAGAGTGTGAGTGGAAATTGGAAATGGCCATGCATGGTTGAGCATTTAATTTCATGGTCGGCGACAATGAGCTTTACACATATGGTGACAATCATAGTAACATGGTCCACCACAATGAAGAGGGCAGTCCAATCTCATTCCCTTGCATCGAGTTTTTGTCATGCATTGTGCAAACTGTCCTACAATATAATCTTCCATCTTATGTGGGTAAGGGTTACTATAATGGGATATGCCTTTTCCCTCTCCCTTCCTTTT
>Ga0315913_1007300_pt1 | contig 13289 bp, 8 predicted proteins | sample MpolsnodulesMG_FD_207736 | JGI IMG/M metagenome (GOLD analysis project Ga0315913, IMG submission 207736) | Medicago polymorpha root nodule microbial communities from Los Angeles, California, United States - small nodules | ecosystem: Host-associated > Plants > Roots > Nodule | place: USA... | reverse complement strand
CACTTTCAGAGACCAACCAATGACAAACACACATCTAAGCTGCTTATTTTATCTCAAACTGGCTCATATATTTTCCACAACACGACATGAACCGGTGAATTAACATTAAAAAAAAAAGAATCAACAAGCAATAATAAGTTGAATTAAAATAAGATAATAATAAGGTTGTTGACATCAACAAAGGAGTAGTAGAAGTGGTTTTAAATGTAACAAATAAGAGTTATAGATAATATAATGATAAAAGTTGTTACAAAAAAATATAACAAAATAATAATAATAATTGTTATAAGAATAAGATAACCTAATAATAATAATAAAAGTTGTTACAAGGTTAATATTGAGATTTAAAATTAATTTAAGGATAATTATGGCAATGCAATCAAATTTTAAAAAGATTTGCTCCCCTCCCCTTCCCTTCTAAAAATTGAACCAAACACTTCAAATTAAAAATCTCCCCTCCCCTCCCCGCCCTTGCCCTCCAAAACTCTCGAACCAAACGGACTCTAAGGATTGGGGTGGGAAGTTGAATTACTGATGAGTTGAAAAAGGAAATGTGTAGATAGCTTCAAACTTGTTGATATTGACGATGGTTTAAAGGTACCGGCGGGTAGGACTGGGAAGCAGGGTTGAGATTGAAATCAACCGACAATGATAGACTTTGGATGAGTAAGAAAATAAAGGCATGTCACAGCACCTCGACTTAATGGCAATGAAGGCCAAATCAAAGCAATGACAATTGAAGATGCCATAAATAAGAAGAAAAAAAGAAAGTATGTGTCGTTTTGTCATGTATGCAGTTAATGGAAATCTTCAACATGAGCATACTAGTCAAGAGAAAAGGCTACCAAGTCAAGTTATACAATTATGATAGAGTTGAAAATAGCGAAACGATAGAGTTGACTAGCAAGTCAAGTCAAGTTATACTATCTTTTCTCTAATAATTTATTAAATATTTTACTTTTCAAAGGTATGATATTCTTTATTTAAACTGCCAATTAATCCCGTTATCTTAAAAAACGTAAAGAAGAAAATGAGGAGCTTAGTAGGTGTGTTTATTTTGGGTTTGCTTTTCCTTGAAGTAATGTGTTGTGAAGGGTGTTGGAAGCAAGAAAGAGAAGCTCTTATTGCTCTGAATTCCCAAATGGGCAACTATCTGTCTTGGGGAAACATCAACGATTGTTGTCAATGGTATGGAGTCGAATGCAACAACACCACAGGAAGAGTGTCCAAACTCGAACTCGAACTTGATGGACGAACTTGGCAAGTTATTAACTACTTGGATTTGATAATCTTCAAAGATTTGAAAACTCTCAGCCTGTCTCTTACTCAAACAATAACTGCTCAAGGTTATTTCTCAATTACTAAAGTAAAAAGTGAATCTATTTTGTCATAGTAACTAGCATTTTTATTTACATATTATTATTGCAGGGTTGAAAAATCTGGAAGTGTTACACTCTCATGATAGTTTTATGATGGATAATGCTATTTGTTTGGATGGACTTTCATCTCTTAAGTCTCTATTGTTAGCCGGATACTCGGCCGACAACACGTCATTACACAGTGAGGCCAAATATAGTTTTTTTTTCTTAAAAAAAACAAATAATCAAAGGCAATCAATAATTTTTATTTCCTTCAGCAAATTCATTAACCAGCACTAATACAAATTTGTACCTTAGTTTTTCAGACAGTTTTGGAGACAATTTCATCTAAGTTACTGCATCTGGAGGTTCTTATCTTAAGTGCAGAAAATTTGACTAATGAAATCCTGCCTTCACTAAGGGGATTTACATCTTTGAAGGAACTAGTTTTGGATGGCATTGGATTGGACTCGGATCTTCATTTCCAAGGTAATTAACACTTTCCATTTTCTTTTATCGGAGGAATTAATGTTGATTGATTGTTGCATACCAGTAAGTCAGTAACACAATATATTAATTTAACATGTAGGATTGTGCGCTATATTGAAGAATCTTGAGATCCTTGACCTTTCAAACAACAACTTCAAAGACACTGATATTGCATCTCCTCTTAGTAGACTTTCTTCCCTCAAGAGTTTAAGTTTACAAGGGAGTGAACTTACTATGCAATCAATTCAAAGTATGTGTTTCTTTGCATAATCTTACTTCTTTCTCCATTTTTGTTTGAAAAACATATAGACCACCAATCATGTATGTTTATATATTGCTAGATATATCAAAACTGAGCTCTCTGGAGATCCTTAAATTGTCTGAGAACAATTTGAACTTATGGCCCCTAGGTTTGTTGATTTTCATTTGATAATTTCTGGTCTCTGATATTCCTAGTACTGAACACATATAATGACATGTACTCAATTTTTTTATATCAGAAAATCATGGGTTTGGATTTGCATGGCCATCCAGTTTACAAGTTCTTTCCTTGAGCGGAAACAGTTTGAGTAACAACATTCTTTCATACCTAAGTGGTCTTCCTCATCTCAAATCTCTTGACTTAAGTGCCAACAACTTGAAAGGATCACTTGATATTAGTGGTGAGTGTTATTTCTATTTAGATTATATTTAAAACTCATCTTTTGTTTCATATATCAATTGACAATGTCTTTTTTTGTAAATAAAAATGACGATGTCTTTTGAAAATCATTTTAGCGTTGTTTGTGTGTCACGCATCAATCGTAGATAGGTTAAACTGCACTTTTCGCCCTTTAAGTTTTAAAATGTTGCGATTTTTGTTCCCTATTAAAAAAAAGGCTAAAGTGCATTTTTCCGCCCTAACTTTCAAAATCTTGCAATTTTGACCCCCTAAGTACAAAAACTACAATTTTGGCCCCCTAAGATTTAGCCCCTTTGCATCTTTGGTCCTTTTGGCCAATTTTGACCAGTCAATTAAAAGATGATTTTATGGTTTTTTTAATTAAATAATTACACACGTGGCGTGCCACGTAGACATTGACTGGTCAAAATTGGCCAAAAGGACCAAAGATGCAGGGACTAAATCTTAGGGGACCAAAATTGTAGTTTCTGTACTTAGGGGGCCAAAATTGCAAGTTTTTGAAAGTGCACTTTAGCCTAAAAAAAATGGCAAAAGTAGCCCCACGTTTAGGGAAATATGCTCTTTTGACCCCCTAACATAAGGGAAATATGATCTTTTGACCCCTTATCTTCTCAAAAAGTTGCGATTATGGCCCTTGTTTTGGGACACGTGGCATCTTCTCAGCAATTTTGGAACGAACGGGGCCAAAATTGCCATTTTTTTAATAGGGGACCAAAATCGCAACATTTTGAAACTTAGGGACGAAAATTGCAGTTTAGCCTTGTAGATATTAATTAGACACTAAAGATAACTTGTGATTGATTAATAAGTACATGCTAATTTATCAGTTGGAAAAATTATTAATCAGTCTTCTATTTATCTCTTGCAGGATTGTTGAATTTAACCAGTTTGAAGATTCTTGATTTTAGTTATAATCATATAATCAATTTCATTGTTCATAAAGGTATTTAAGCATTTGATTTGAAATATTTAGAACTTCAGTACACTTAATTTATTATGTACCGGCAACCAAGCGTGTTTAACAAATAAAAATAGCTACATGGATTCAAGAACAGATACTTTTTATTTTGAATATATACTATAAATAAAGAAAATAAGTTTAAAATATATGAGTTTTAGCTGACTTTTATATTTTAGTGCTTTGTTAAAAATAAAAAATAAAAAAATCTATGTTACAACTATGTAAGTGTACTTGAAATGAGTACAATATTAGAAACTAGGATTTAGTATATTTTTGTCATGCCTTAAAAATGTTCTCAAGAGGTATATTTATAGCCCTATGTAGGTTTGTTTTCACGTGACTTAAGCCCCAAGCATCCTGAGCCTTAGGTCATTTTATAGTGCTCTAGAAGCTTTCTAGAAGCCTGTTGAGGCGGCGCCCCGGGGGGGGAACGCGCCTAGGCTTTAGGAGCCCTTTTGGAGGGCACCTAAGCCTTTCTAGAGGGCATTCATGTCCATAGGAATAGATTGACGATCCACAACCCTCCAAGCATGAGCTTTGGGACAAGGCGAAGTGATAAAATTGTGAAGATGATGGTCCATAGCCCCCCAAGAATGATTCTTGGGACAAGGCAGGGTGCTTTTCAACGATCTGATTATTTTATATAGGGCGATGCCTTTTTTAATGTTTCTTTCGACGAGCTCCTTAAGGGATCCTATAGGCAAGATCTCTTCCTCTATAAGATCCAACGGTCCAAATCTGACGACCATTCATTTCTGGTGACATGTACTGATCGTGTCCCTTATTAAGGTTAATAATCCTTCTTTTATAAATATGGTAGTCAATAGCCCCCCAGGCACGTGTCTTTGGTGAAGAGCGAAGTGACAAGTTAATGTATTAATGGCTCGTTTTATAATGAGACGACCCCCTCTCTTTGAGGTGGTGCTCCTCCTTTGGGTAAGTGAGCCCTCTTTATTAATTATGGCTTTCCACAGCCCCCCAGACACAAGTCCTGTAAGGGTAAAGTGATTTTAATTGTGGTGAGTTTCCTCTGGGTTAGTCGCTGGTTAGTCGCCCCTTAGAGCTATCCTTCCACGAAGCTTCACAACCCCTAGGTGTGAGGCGAAGTGACGAGACTTTTTAAAGCCTTTTTGGGGGCGTCTTATTTGCCCTTTTCTAAGATGTTTTTTTTGTATGTTGCATGAGCTGGCGTGGTTGTTTCTATCTAATAGATTGTTGCGATTCAGTTTATTTATATCAAACATCTTGGGGTGAGCTTACCACCGTTTTATGGATATATTCGTTTGTGTAGGTCCACAACCTCCAAGCACGAGGCCTGTAAGGGCGAAGTGGTTAAGTTTAACTTTGATCATACTTAATCGTTGATGGGTGAGTTCCGAATTCATCAGTTTTCTCTTTTTTGGGCGATGTCTTCGTAACTTGTTTAATCGAGGTGCTCCCTTTTGGGGAATCTTCACATGTTTAGGAATTTCAACCTTGTTGATTTTTCCGTCATGGGAAGACTTGCATATTTAGGAATTTCAACTTTGTTGATTCTTCTGTCGTGGGAAATCTTGCATATTTAGGAATTTCACCTTATTATTTAGGAATTTCAACCTTGTTGATTCTTCCCTCATGGGAAGTCTTGCATATTTAGGAATTTCGACCTTATTATTTAGGAATTTCAACCTTGTTGATTATTCCGTCATGGGAAATCTTGCATAGTTAGGAATTTCAACCTTATTATTTAGGAATTTCAACCTCGTTGATTCCTCCGTTGTGGGAAGTCTTGCATATTTAGGAATTTCAACCTTATTATTTAGGAGTTTCAATTGTTGATCGCCTATGCGAGGTCTTTACATAGTCGCCCTTTTTATCTGTTCATCAGCAAATTGCAATAGAGTTTTTTAAGTGAGTAGGGTGCCTCGTTAAAAAATTGTCCTTGCAGGAAAGAGAGCCCTAATTACAATGCCAAGAGCAACTCAAAAAACGCCTAAACATACAACGTCATAATAGCTTGGTCTCTAGCCTAATTAAAATGCCAAACTAGAGTGGAGTTCATAGTTAAGCCACAAGGACAACACATTATCTTTTTAAATTACAAGTATACTAAACAATATAATACAATTCTCTTTTCCTATTTACTATTTTGATCCCAAAGGTTCAACTTTGGACATGAAAGGCGCAAAGAGTTATAGGCAATATTACTAGTTAACTCTCCATCGACAGCAACCACCCAATTAAGCCTATCCGAACAGTCCTCCACATGGAGAGTAATAGAAATAATATGTTGAGCTAAGCATGTGTGTTTTTGAATCAAATAGTCCGGCATGTTGCAATGACCATCCAAAATGTAATCAGACATTGTCATATTGAGATTAGAGTGCAGGTGTATAGGGATGTTTAGAGATTCAACAATAGGTTTGGTCATCATTTTCCCATCCAAAAATTGACAGATTTATCGTTCCCTATGGTCCAAGAGGAGTGCTCGTATACTAAACTGAGGTGAGATTTCAAACCTGACGAAATAGAGGAAGCAATGCTGTAGTTAATAGGCTTACCATACTTTAAAAATCTGGCTCTACTCATATGAGCCCACTGCTCTTCAGAAGTCACTAAATACCAACAAAGCTGTAGAAGAGACGTTGTGTTGACCAATCTGGGGTCCCTCCCTCCCGGGCTTTCATTTTTTGGAGATTAGCGCATAACAAGCTGCCCACGGATCACAATCTTAGAAAACGAGGTTGCAATATTGTCTCAATTTGCTGTTTTTGTTTGTAACCACCATGCTAAAACTTGACAGCAAGGAAATGATTTTTCTAATATTCTCTCTCTCTAACTTGTGCCACCGTAACGGTTTTTCTCCGGCGCCCTAACAACTCTCCGGCGATGCTCTGTCATCCGTTTTTCTTGCTTTTCTACGGCGGTTTTCCCTTCTACACGGTGGTTCCCTCATTCCTTCATGCATCGTTTCAACCTAATCTCTGGGAGATCTATCACCGTCGTAACTTTTTCGGTGATCTGGTTTACCACTTGCTTTTCCTCGGGGCTTCAATTGCTTTCTGCAGCATGGTTTGTCCTTGGTCGTTCATGGCTTCTCTGGACTCGATGGTGGTTGCGGCGGTGAAGCCGCCGGAAGCTGGTAAATCCTTCGCGCAGGCTCTCTCTGGCTTGGTTTCCGATGACTCTTTCCTTTCAAAGCTTCCTCCTAAAATGGTGGTGGGAAATTCAGTTCGGGTGAAGATTTCTCAAGCAGCTTATGAGACTGGTGTAGCAGCTTGTCTATACAATCTTCATGGCCGTTTAACGCTGCACAAGGGAGACTCGCCATTAACAACACAAGCTTTGAAGGTAAAACTCAATAAACTCTGGCCTCATCTGAGCAATTGAAACTTAATTCCACTTGGTAAAGGTTTCTATGAGTTCAATTTTAGCTCAATTGAAGATATGAGAACTATCTGGGCTCTTGGTGCTGTTAACCTCAGACCTGGATTTCTACGTTTTTCTTGTTGGACCAAAGACTTTATCCCTAAGGCTCAGGCACAAACACATGCTCAAGTTTGGATTAGGCTCATGCAACTCCCTCAAGAATATTGGGGAAAACAAACCATTTTTGAGATAGCTTCAGGATTAGGATCACCCCTTACTATTGATGAAGCTACCCTGCATAAAAGATTTGAAAATTTTTTGCTCGTGTTCTTGTGGATATTGATTTGTCTGGAAAGTTATTTGAATCTGTGATTGTTGAAAGAGAGGGCCATGCCCTATCAATAGAGGTCCAGTATGAGAGGCACCCTTTGTTTTGTACACTGCAGGAATTTGGGTCATAGTGTTCATACATGCTCCAAATTGAATGTTGATACATCTGTTACTGCTCCTAAAAAAACTCAAAATGTGAATACCAAAGATCAGTTGGAAAAGGATGTGAACCATAAGAAGAATCATGAAACACCTATTCACAAAACTACTCAAACTGGTAGCAAAGCAGTTGGTAAAAAGCTTGTTTATACTCATAATCAACCTGGTATCCCTGCACCAATCCTTGAACCCATCATTGATGTTGAAGATGGTGAGCTACCACAGGATACAGTTACAACTCTATTTGCTAGTGATGCCACCTTGGTAACTTAGAAAGTTGGGATTTCTGCAAATCTACATATGCACATGTCCTTTGAATTGTTGGATACTGATTGTGAGATTACAACAGGGGAGGCTAAGCAATCTGGTATGGAAACTACTCCCAGTAAATTGGATGAAAATGTGGAGAAAATTTCCCTAGAGAAGGAAAACCTGGCTCAGACTACACACTTAGAGGATCCAGGTCCTTCATCTCTAGTGCCAAGTAGCAAAAATGGGAAGCAGACATTCCCAAAAGCTACTGCTGTGTCAGTTTGTCATGCTAAAGATCCTACTTTTGATGAATCTTGTATCTTGCAGCCTATCATCACACCAATCACCACCTCTGATGAAGTACTAGGGCAAGATAAGAGAAAGGTTCACTTCACTGCTGGCCCTAAGAATTTGTCTGCTGCCTGTTTGAAAGATGGTAAAATCTTGAGTAAGTATTGGGGGGATGAGGACACTGATACTACTGATGGCACATTGGAACCTGATATTGACCATGAGGCTCACAAGAGCAACTGCAAAAGCTCATTGGAGCATGATATAGACACAGCTGGTACCCTAGCCAATTTGAAGGAAACTCGCTCTGCTGATCAGTACCTTCTGCAACTTTCTCATGAAGATGGTTTTATTAAACCAGGCAGGAAAGGCTGGAAGAAAGTTGCTAAAACCTTAGATGGTAACAGTTCTGTCAGAGTTTCAACTAGACATAAGAAGACTAGTGTTCGCCTGAAGAACCAAGCATGAAGTGCATCCTTTGGAATTCTAGGGGAATTCTCTTCACTAGATTTTCTATGCTTTAGCCGTTTGTCTTCCCTCCTTGCTGTTTTAGGAGGGTTTGTTTCTTTTTGTTGGATTTGTTTATTTTAATTTTTGTTTCTGAGACTTTTTGTATGAGATTCAGGCTGCACCTGACAACATTTATTGAATTTTTAGCTTTTTTCAAAAAAAAAAAAACCACCATGCTAAAACTTCCTCTCATATCTTCTTTAGTTGTTTGGAAACTTAGAAAGTGTGGAATTGGCTGGGTGTTGGGATTGACCAGAATCTAGATTGCTCTGATTGGTTGCCTCTTATCAACAACTGCGTCGGGAATTGGAGTAAAATGGTTCAGCAAGTCTTGATCGTTGCCGTTTTGCATATCGTTTGGAAAATTTGGATAGAACACAACGAAAGGTATTTAAACAATAAGGTCACCTTGATTGAGAAGCTGATTCGAATTGAAATTGTGGAAACCGGATGCAACTTTAAATCCATCCAGGATACTACTTCTTCGATGCTTGATTTGAATATCTCTCATCTCTTTCACCTCTCTCTAAAGCAGAAACCCATAAGTGACTGCATTACTGTCTGCTGGCATCCCCCCTCCCTCCGGAATGGACTAAGATCAACATAGATGGCTCTAATTATGGTTCCCCTTCTTATGGTTTTATAGGGGGTGTCTTCAGAAATTCGCAGTGTGATTTCCTTGGTGGTTTTTTTCGGAATCTTGGACATGCTACTACTCTTATAACTGACCTTGCAGCATCAATGTTTGCCATTGAAAAGGCGGAGTCACTTCATCTTCTGAATGTTTGGATAGAAAGCGACTCCTTTTTGCTAGTTAGAGCTTTCAATGGGACAGCTAACGTGCCTTGGCAAATCAGAAATCACTGGAACAATTGCATGCCCATGGGAATAGAATTGAACGTTGTCTGCACCCATATTCCTAGGGAGGGAAACAAGGTGGCGGACGCTTTGGCTAAAAATGGGCAGGGACTACCAAGCTTTACATCTCAATAGTGGAATGACCCCCTGTTGTTTTTACGAGTGTTACTTGCTAGAGATAATAGTGGTGTACCATACTCTATCTAGGTTCTCTTTTTAGTAGTCCTTTTTGGAACCATTTTGTATTCGGTTCAGGCATCTCCTGACTTTTAATTTTCAGTGCTTTGATAAAAAAAATAAAAAATTAATTCCCAAAGGTTTCTGAAGACTATTAAAGACAAGTTAGGTACTGAGACAAAATTTTTTTTTATAATTATAGTTTACATAGAACTAGAGATATCAACCAACCAATGGATTCAGAACAATCCTCATGCTGGGCTGAATGTATTTCCACAAAACTCGAAGAATTCAAGACAATTTATGGCTGGTTGTACTTAAAGGATCCAGAACCGCATCAATATGAATGCTAGAATTTTCATTGTTTAGAATAATGGCACTCCAAGAATGTTTTTCTATCTCATTCAGAATTTTGGTGTGATATTCGAACTAATTAACACACAAATAGAGACAACAACCGCAAAGTTTGAAGCACAAAAATCGTTTGGAATTAAATATGAATTTTACAGTGATTACCTTTGAAGCTTAATTCTCCCATACATGCTATGGGGGATATAACAACAATAATGGACGCATTTTTACCGATGGCGATCTAATTATAATCTTCAGACCTCACAATTATAACCGATTCGGTTTCAAGCAATATTAGCATCGCCTCATCTTTCTTGGTCTTGATCTTCCTGTTGCTTACATGAATATTATCTCAAAGTAGAATGCTTATAGATTAATCTAAATAATATTATACTGATTCCGAGATTGATAGCCACACATACTTGAAACACTAGAATTAGGTTAAAATATATTTCATTTTATCATGATGAAGCTGCGAATCGTAACAAACAGGTAGTCGATAATACATCCTTGTAACAAACAGGTTTGATTGACAACTTGTTTTTTACTTTGAACATACAATTATCTTATTAATTTGTACCCATAATTTGGTTTATAGGAAATCGATTAAGCTTGTAACTTCTTCCAACGATAAAATAAATAAGTTATGATGGCTAGAAAGATATTCCACATGCATCCATTAAAATCCACACAGAATATATGTGCGTATATGAAAGTGGCGTGTGTGTGAATATAACATCATGTAATTAGTTCTCCTTGAATAATCATAATGAACATGCATCATGAACGGCAACTCGAAGCAATTCGATTTGCTCCTTCGAAACAGATCTCTCCTGATCATTTGAATAGAGCATGATTTTAGAAAGATAGAACCTGATTTAGTTACCAATCGTTGCTTCTGAGGAGCTGTTCGTGGATCTTGAGGTCGAGCGAGTAACAACCTTTTGTTCGGTCTTCGTCGGTCATCGTTTCTTCTAGATCGCCAGAGGTTTTTAGATTAAAGAGTGTGGTCCAGGTTAGTTTTATCGAGGTTCCCACAGATGGTGCCAACTGTACAATACAATATTAGAAACTAGGTTTAGTACATTTTTGTCATGTCTTGAGAATGCTCTCAATAGGTGTATTTATAGCCCTCCGTGGGCTTGTTTTCTCGTGACTTAACCCCAAGCAACCTTGGCATTAAGTCATTTTACAGTTCTCTAGAAGCTTCTAGAAGCCTGTTGAGGCGGCACCCCTAGGGGAACGCACCTAGGCTTTAGGAGCCCTTATGGAGGGTGCCTAAGTATTTCTAGAGGGAATTCGTGCCCTTAGGAATAGATTTACGAGTCTACATCCCCCAAACACGAGCTTTGGGACAAGGTGAAGTGATGAATTTGTGAAGATGATGGTCCAGTAAGTAATGGATAAGATATTTGGCAATCATATCACAATGTGTTCTAATTTCTAACGATATCTTTTTATCTCATTGTGTGACTTAAGTTGAGACACATTTTCTTAAGTTTTGTATGATTTAAAAGAAGTTTAGTCTAACAAACTTGCATTTTTCAGGGTCAAAAAATTTAAGCAGATTGGATATTCTTGCGCTAGATTCGAATATGATAAATGGAAGCAATCTACAAGATTCGTTACAGGCTTTTCCATCTATAAAGAGTCTTACTTTGAGAGAAAATGAATTTAAAGGAACCATTCTTGCCGGAGGTAATAACACGTAAACTATAAATTCCTCCTGACAATGTAAACTATCTTTTCACATTCATTCAATTAAATAACGCTATACTGCTACTTTTGTAGTTCTATTTCCTTTTGGTCAATATAGACTTGTCTCTTTTTGTGTATAGGATTTCGTGGTTTAAGTAACTTGGAATACTTGGCATTGGACTACAGTTCTAACCTGGAAAATGAGTTTTTCAAAAGTATTGGGAACTTGCCTTCGTTAAAAGTTTTGTCAGCGCCAGCTTGTGAAATAAATGGTACCCTTCTAATTGGAGGTAATTGTTTTCATCACTTCAATTATTAGAACAACTTTTACGATATGCATAACAACCCAAAGTTTTTTTTTTCTTTTCTTTTTTCTTTTTTGATTTGTCAAAACGTATTTTCATCAATATGCCTCATTTAAAGTGGGTTTAATTTTCAAAATTTCATTTTTCAGATTGGTCTAAGCTTAAGAATTTGGAAGACTTAGATCTATCCAACAATGAATTTGTTGGGAAACTCCCTTCATCGTTTGTTAACATGACTTCGCTTCGGTCTTTGACACTTGCTAATAATCACTTTACTGGTAATATTGGTCCTAACCTTGCAAGTCTTGCTTCCCTTGAATATCTTAATTTTGAAGGAAACCAATTTGAATTCCCGATTTCATTCAAACAATTTTCCAATCATTCAAACCTTAAGTTCATCTATGGTAATGGGAACAAAGTCATCCTTGACTTACACTCAACTTTGGAAACATGGGTTCCCAAATTTCAATTGCAAGTGCTTCAATTGTCTTCAACAACTAAGGCAAATTCCATTCCACTTCCAAACTTTCTTTTTTACCAATACAGTTTGACTGATGTGGATTTCACTGGTTGTAAACTAAGCGGAGAATTTCCAAATTGGTTATTAGAAAATAACACAAAAATGGAAGATCTTACTCTCGAGAGTTGTTCATTTATAGGAGATTTCAAGCTTCCTTCTCGTCCCAATCTCAACATGGTAAGAATCGATATATCCAACAATGCAATAACAGGTCAAATGTTGAGCAATAACATCAGTTCAATTTTTCCAAATTTGATTCATCTAAACATGTCTAGAAATGCAATTCATGGTACAATTCCCCATGAGCTAGGTCACTTGTGCTTTTTAAATGCATTGGACATGTCTGATAATCAATTATCTGGAGAAATACCATATAACTTAACTAGAGATGGGAATGATCTCACATATTTAAGATTTTCAAACAACAATCTTCATGGACTCATACCTCCTATGTTGTCAATGTTCCCTCTTCAGTCATTATTGTTGGACGGTAATAGTCTTTCTGGAAAAATCCCAAGTAACTTTTTTAACTCAGATTTCATTCAACATGTGGACTTAAGTAATAATAATTTAATTGGGAAAATTCCAAGCCAAATGTCAAATTGTACATATTTGATTGAGCTCTCAATGTACAACAATCATTTTGAAGGATCCATACCATCAGAGCTGGCAAGACTTGGAAGTATTAGTTATCTGGATCTTTCCCAAAATAATTTGTCGGGTTGTGTTCCATCTTTTGTAAGTAATTTTACACGCTCAATCCATTTGAGCAACAACAAATTAAGTTGTTTGTCCAAAAACATGTTCAGAGAAAAGTCTTCCTTAGTTACATTAGACCTTAGCAACAATGAAATAACAGATGGATTACATGATTTAATTCATGACATTCATTATACAGGATTGAAAATCCTCCTTTTGAAGAGCAATCACTTTAAAGGGAATGTGCCAAAACAATTATGCCACCTAACAGATTTAAATATACTAGACCTTTCTTATAATA
>Ga0315913_1007299_pt1 | contig 13291 bp, 4 predicted proteins | sample MpolsnodulesMG_FD_207736 | JGI IMG/M metagenome (GOLD analysis project Ga0315913, IMG submission 207736) | Medicago polymorpha root nodule microbial communities from Los Angeles, California, United States - small nodules | ecosystem: Host-associated > Plants > Roots > Nodule | place: USA... | reverse complement strand
AAAGAATGTGTTAAGAGAATGGAATAAGCCTGTAATAGTTGGTAACCAAAGCTTCTATTAGACTAAGTGACAGCCTGTTAGATTAGTGCACCTGTCACACAATCCTATGCATGTTCTATGCATCTATAAATAATTGTAATCTCTTCAGATTCAATTAACGATAATAAACTCAGAATTACATTTTCAATATTCTCTCTCTCTCTCTCTCTCCTCTAACCGTTTTCTGTTTCAAGCTTCAACAATCTCAACAATGGAGATTCTCATCTTCTATCAGAATGTATACGATGTCAAACAGGATTGAAAGCATCATTAGCATGGTTTATGGTCCCTTGAGCCTTTCTTGTCTCTTCTGTTCCACAGCACACATATGATACAAGCAGTAGGCACAACAAATTCGATGTCATATTCTCCCTTTTCCCATTTGTATTGCTTTACAAATATTGAACCTTGCAGACATTCAGATTTTTGGTCAAGAACCTCTCTTGTTACTTCTTCCACATATTCTGTTGTGAATAACCACACGCCTGCGAATATTTTATATTTTTGTTTCAAGTTCACTGATGTCAATCTTAATCATCCAATTATTCATCTAAAGAAGGTTGAATGATTCCTCATATGAGAATGATATCTTTGCATGTCTTAGAGGATATAATATTTGTTTTATATACATCAATTGCATAGAACAAAGGAACTCCGTCCTATGCAAGTGTTCAGAGTTCCATCTGTTCTAGTTTTGTTTAGTAGTTATTGTTCGCTAAACATGGTTATTCATGCAGCATGTTACCCGCTACTCGAGGAAATCTTTACGAGTCTTGGGAAGTGTAGGGGAGCCCATAAATCCAAGTGCATGGAGGTTAGCATCTCTATTTTTCCTATGTAATCACAGCTTAACTTCCTGGATCAAATAACATTCTGATGCATACTTTGATCATTTTCTTTCAGATGGTTTTACAATGTAATTGGAGATTCAAGATGCCCTATCTCTGACACATGGTGGCAAACGGAAACTGGTGGCTTCATGGTATTTTAACTTCTGATGGTTATCTGTGTTCAATATGATTCTCATGTCAGACACTGAACATATAATTTAGGTTCATTCGATTAGTAGCAATACCACATATGCACAGCTGAAGTGGTAATAGAGAGCTGGGTTTTGTATAAGTCTTTGCATGCACGCATACACATTTTTTTGCATTTCTGTCTTTTGGACTCAAATTCTTCACTTTCGCCTGCAGATAACTCCACTACCTGGAGCTTGGCCCCAGAAACCTGGTTCTGCGACTTGCCCTTTCTTTGGAGTTCAGGTCTGTTGAGAAAACCTTATTTGTTCATTTTATAATATGTAGTTATTTTCCCCCCTCTTTTTTTACTACAGTTCACTATGCCATCTTCTCTGACAAATTTATTGTTACTTTAGCCTGTAATAGTGGATGAGAAAGGTGTTGAGATCGAAGGTGAGTGCAGTGGTTATTTGTGTATTAAGAAATCATGGCCAGGGGCATTCAGAACTTTGTATGGTGATCATGAACGATACGAAACAACGTATTTCAAGCCCTTTGCTGGCTACTATTTCAGCGGTGATGGCTGCAGCAGGTTAGTGTTCCTAATATTTGATGCTCGTGATATACGATCTAGAAGTCTTGTATAAATATCTTTGAATTTGTGTGTAGGCTGTGTAAATTATATTTCTGCAGCCTTACTTCAAATACAGGAAACACCAGAAAGAACTTGTAAACATGTGTGGGATAATTATGTTGTACGTACTTGACTTTGTTCCAGGGATAAAGATGGATACTATTGGCTTACCGGAAGAGTTGATGATGTCATCAATGTCAGGTATTCTTTGAATTTCATAAGCTCTCTCTAGTTATTTGTCAGCCCTACAATTTTATTATTTATAGGTGCAAGCATGTAAATATGAATTGAATAGACATGTAGTTCTCTTATGATGTTTAAATCTGATAGTCTTGTTTGTATGCAGTGGGCATCGTATTGGCACAGCTGAAGTGGAATCGGCTCTAGTTTCACATCCAAAATGTGCCGAAGCAGCTGTTGTAGGTGTGGAGCACGAGGTAATGTTCACCCACATGTATGGTCAACATCAAGTGTGATTTTGTGTATTAAAGAATTTAAGTAGTTTCTGTATAGCGTCAACATAGTATTGCTGTCTGTATGAAATCTGAATCAACTACCATAACTAATGTAGGTAAAAGGACAGAGTATATATGCCTTTGTTACTCTTGTGGATGGTGTTCCATACAGTGAAGAACTGCGGAAGGACCTCGTACTCACAGTTCGAAAGCAGGTCTATTCTTGATCCATTAAAGCCTCTCACTGTACATTTTCCAAACATATGCAGAATTAAATGTTATTCTAGACTCTATGGTCAATCAATAATCGCCTAAGTAATGACTTTTGGCAAGAGGTTGCATCCTGATAGAACAAATTTAGGCCCTATTGAACTACTACCGTTGTTAGGTATATAAGACATTCTTGGTAATTTGACCACTTCATGGAGAATAACTGAAAATATGTCCTGAACTTTTAATAAAGGTTGTTGGTTCCCTTGAATAATATGTGGAACCAATGGTACCCTAGATAACAAGTCTGTGCTCCAGCGAAACAGATTCTACATTACAATTTCTCAGCAATCGTGATCATCATGTAAATCCATGTCGAGTGACATTATTTTTCAGAACAAACATTGATGCTTTGTTAAAAAAAGAAAAAAATGAACCTCTTCATACAAAGTCCGGTGATGACCTGATTGGTCAACTATTATAGATCAAATTGTATGACTTCATTTTATAACTTATTTTCACAATTTTTGTTTAACATTTCAGATAGGAGCCTTTGCCGCACCTGACAAAATCCATTGGGCACCTGGCCTCCCAAAAACAAGGAGTGGAAAGATAATGAGAAGAATCCTGAGAAAAATTGCTTCTAGGCAGCTAGATGAACTTGGTGATACAAGTACCCTTGCAGAGCCAAATGTGGTCACTCAACTTATTGAACTTGCTGATTCATGAAGCCTCACACTTTGTACTATTTAAGGTATATTATCAGAAAATTAGATCAATTACATGCTTTGTAGTCAATGGGAATTGAGAGGACAATTTTAAAATTATACATCTATGTGTAGTCTGTATTTTTTGGGAATAATGATGCCCATTTATATGATAAATAAATAATTTAGTTTGAGCTGGGTTGGAAAGTGAGGGAAAATAAAGGAAACTGAGAAAATATTTATGAAATTTGAGGTTTTTCACAAGTTCTCTCTACTGGAAATAGTTCTATTTGAACACTAAATGAGATACCATTGTTGTATGAATGTATTAAAAAAAAAACATATTCATTGAGGTATATTACACTCACCTCCCCTAAAAGCATTGACCTCCGCCGCCTTCTTTCTAAGCATTACGCCGCCTGGAAAATCTGTAATCTCTCTTGCTTTGAGAGCTTTGATGATGTATGACAGTATCAGCTGGGTAACATTTTGTATGATGAAGTAAACAAACAAGGTCATGCTAACTAGTTCTTTGAGACACTTTTTACCACTTCCCTGTACAAGATTTCTATATTAGTTTTTTTTAACCATTGTTCCAGAGACGCTCTTTAACATCTCCCAACAAATAATATCAACAATTTAGTGTGCTATAGAGGAATAGCCGAGTTTAAGAATTATTTTGTCCGTGGATAACTAAAAATTTGAAATCAACTTGGAACCAAGTGAGGCCAGGCGTTCATAGAAATCTCTGAGGAGCAACTATTTACACATAAGAGATTAATTAATAGAATTTCTTTAAGCCTTATTTTAGACTTAACGATTGAAGCCATTTTCTCTTTATCAAGGCTATCTTAATCAGTAATCAGAATTCAATGATATTATCATATTTCCAGTTTATAATCACACACACATATATTTCCTTCAAAAAAAAAAAATCACACACATATTTTTATCTTGGCTCTCTATGCCAAATTTATTCAGGAACAAGTAATCTCTTAATTTTTATGATTAACCAAATAATATTCATAATAGAACCAACTCAAGTACAATATGTGCAAACTTGAACAAAGCAAGAGCAAAACATATAGAAAGAACACAGAAATCTAACAAAACAGGTCATCGAAAGGCCTTTAAAAAGGAAATTATGGTTCCAACTAATACATCATACATAAGCAAATCAATACTAGTAGAATGCTGCAAAATATCATATAAAAAAAAACTAGAGGGGGTCTTTTGTCTTAAGAGACATTAATTGTGTTATCCTTGAAGGGGACCAAGTGTCCGTCGAAGAAATAAATAAGGTAATTTAATGTAAAAAAACTAGAGTGTTTTTGTGTTATTTAAAGAGAATTTAAGAAAGGTGAGTGTAATTTACCATATAAATTATTTAAAAGATTAGGGACCTAATTACACATTATTTAAAATCCTAAAGATTCAATTAAAACATTTTTAGTTCAAAGACTTAATTTTAAATTATTGACATGTTTAAATACTCGATTACAAACCTTTTAATTTGAAGACTTATTTAATAAAAAAACTCAAAACTCAAATAGTTTAGGAAGCTATAAAATAATTAAACCTAAAAAAATATTCAAGTAGAAAATAGAATAAAAAATAACATGGTAAAAACAATATTCACTTTAATTTCATTTTCACCCAAATAAAGGCAAAGATTTCTTGTAAAAGAATTTGAACTATGAATTTGACTCATCTAAAGTGAAAAAAATAAAAAATCATGTTTTACCTTCTCATTTTTTTTTTTACAAATGTTTTACCTTCTCATGTTATGCATGTGTATATAATATCAACCATTATTTTATTTATCAACAGTTAATATAATTCACTTGTTAAAAAATATATTTCTCACTTTACTCTCCAAGGTGCACCACTTCATAGCTAATGCATTATACTGTCATTATGAATATATTTGCAATGTCATTCTCTAATTTTGTAACATTTAGGATGTGTTTGGATTGAGGGTTTAGGAGGGGAAGGGAGGGTTCACTTTTAATTTTTAAATTACGAACAATGTAAAATGTTGTTTTCAAATAAATTAAATGTTTCTAAAAATCATTTTATAATGTCTGTAATTTAAAAAAGAAATGTAAACTCTCCCCTCCTAAACCCCCATCCAAACACACCCTTAGAAAAGAAAATAGCGATTTTAAAACCAAAACCAAATTTTGTTTTTCCTAGGAGAAAAACGAATTGATTTTGGTTTTGAGAAACTCAGCAAATCCACCAAGATTGGAATGTGCACCGCAGAAACAGGTTTATAATATAGCGTGGCTGTGTATCACAGTCATGCTGATTATGTGTGCAAATAACTATGTTTGCTTTGACAAACCCAAAAATAAAATTTAGGAGGCAATAGAAAATAACAGTGAACAACAAAGGACCGAGTATCAGTACCATCTCAGTAACATAAAATTCAAATGATCTGTAGGAAATATTTGGTGAAAGTCATTCATCCAATTACCCAAACAAAAAACAATGACAGGCACTAGAATAACAGATGTTTAATGCATAATTGGAATCAATGTGAATTTGACAAATTCACGGGGCACCATGATTTTGTGACACTGGTTCTGCCAAAATCATTGTCAATCCAAATACGCACTTAATCAGAATCCTCGTACACTCCATCATCATCAGATAACTCATCAAATGATCTGATATCAAGCTGGTAGCGAAGCATACCTCCAATACCACCAAACCCTCTGCAAAACTGTGACCCTTCTTGAGATTTGTTGGTCACGAATTCCAGTGAGCATCCAAATCTTTTGTATTCATTCGCAAACCACTCAAGTAATGGCATCTTCTCCTGAACCTCCAAATCTGCAGATGTGGCCGCATCGCGGAAGTGGCTTTGATCATTTTCTTGTCCCTTCTTCAAATGCTTTATTACAATCTCACCAGTGGTAGCATTTTTCAGCACATACCTAGTAATATCCAAATTCTCCCATACGATGAGTGTTTCAACCGCACCCATTTCTAGAGCCTTCAATGTGTCGTCAACTCCGTAAACATATTTACCAGTTTCTTGGCTTATCTCTTCAAAATATTTTCCTATCAAGCGTTTCTCTTGAATGAACTTCACATTAGATAGAATCTCTGCAGATAATTCAATAGCTTGATTAAAGCCATTTTCCCCACCATAAGAGACATCGACCACATTCAATATTTTTGCTTGCAAACGAGGATCAAACATATCTGACTGACTCAGCTCAGTCTTGAAGTCAGCTGAACCAGCAAGTATGAGTCCAGCAACATTAGGCTGACTGGTAGCAGGGTTGATGTAAAACTGAGTGGCAAGTTCTGCAGTCTTCCTGACGTAATTGTGTCGTTTTTCCATCCGAAGACGAGCAAAACGCAAAGCTGACTGTCCTCCTCTACCGTGTTTCTTTGGTAGATCAACAGTAAATTTATGAAGCACCTCACGAGTATTTCCACTTAATGTCCCGAAAAGGGTTCCATTTCCATCCATAACAATAAAACCAAACTTGTCATCAGATTCTAGAAGTTCATTTAGAGCTTCTGTGTGGAATTTGTTGTCGCAGAGATAAAGTGATGCATTGATTGGTTTGAAAGGTTCAAAATCAAACGTCACCTTCTTTTCCTTGCCATCCTCAGTGAGAATGGTACCAGTATAAAGAACCAATCCATTTGGAGGAACCTTGTTATATAGTTTCAACCTCTGTTGAGCAGAAGTAATGGCTCCAAGCACTGATTGCCGGTTTACCCTACTTTTGATGTTTGAAGCAGTTCCAAATTCATCTCCCAACATCTTAGTGACACGAGATATTTGATCACGTGGAGGCATTATCAGAGAAATCATGCTAGTACCATTACCTCTTGCAGCTTCCAGTCCTTTGATCAACTTTTTGATCTTCCATATCTCAATATTCTTGTCCGATTCACCATCAGCCATTGTTTATGCAGACAGAAAGAATAACCTACAAACAAACCATGCATGTGAATTGAACCAAAATAATGAAACCGTATATTAAGCATATAGTTTCTGTTAAATAGGACTTATGATTTTCATTTTATCAAATAGATGCAAAAGCATAGCCTATAAATTAACAAGAGGACAATAGTTCTTGAAAAACAACCCCTTAGCTTTGGCAAGTAATATTCATACATGTGCACAAATTGAGACTCAGTTCAAGATACTTCAGTATAACTTTTTCTCTTCTAGTAATGATGAAATACTTAAAAATAACACAATAGAAAATATCTTTCAATTGCCTCTCTACTCGAGATAAAAGCTATTTCCAAAGAGACCGTGGACATGGAGATAGAAATTTCAAAGTGAGATCAAAATGGAGTCAGATGCAAATATCAGCACATAATTTCTTGAATGAAATCACCTCTAGTCCCCTAAAGCTATACTGCAATATAATGTCCTATCATTCATGTTGAAAGTTCTAAACCAATGAGTTGTAGACGATAGATGACAACTGAAAGGTAATTAGCCTAGTTAAAGCTTACACATTATAAATGGCATAAATCATAGCATTAAGAATGATTAGACAAGATTGTGTAGTATTATAATTCCAAACACCTTGGTATACCTAGAAATGGAATGCTATTTATTTTCAACCTAGACTTAGCGACTAGACTTAACAAACAATCACAGAATATAATTGTAATATCTGCAAGCTAATATGATTTCATAATTGATTTAAAAAGTATAATTACAAATGAATAATGATCAAACAACAAGAACAATTGAAGCCTTTTCCCACCAGGTGCATTGGCTAAATGGATCAATAAACACCATAATTTATTGTCACAAACAAAATAACAGTGGTCTCACGAGGAAACAAATTAACTAAAAACATGCAACAAACAAATAGATTTGTTGAGAAAAAAAATAGTATTGTCCAAAATCCAAATATCAGTCCTATTAGAATCCAATCACCAAAGTAAAGATACAAAAAGTCAATTAGCAGTAAGCATTGCACTAACACTTCTTGTCTATGTGCGACATGTGTCAATGTCCGTGTCAATGCTTCATAGAAGCGGTAAATAAAGGACCTTAATGAGAATTATGTCACTTAAAATATTAAACCCATCTCAATCAATCAACCTTAATATTCAATCAGAACACCCCGAAAAAAAAGACCCATCTACAAAATTCTCATTGTCCTAAAAACAACCAAAAAAATGTTCAATTTCAAAAAAAAAAATTTAGTAGAAAACGTTACAATATTTTTTTATTTGTATTTTTAAAACCAAACTAAGCCCACCGAAATTGGCATCAACGAGAATCAAACCTGAGACTTTGAGAGTAGCATACTCTAACGTCCCAAGCAAACACCAACATACCAACCCGAGTGGGGTACTATATTATTTGTTATGTTACTATTTTCTCTTATACCATGATTAGAACCCTAAACCTTTAACTCCTTTAATTTCTTAGCTCAACCAAGTAAACTACCCATGCCCCAACTTTCAAGTCAACACATGAAAATTTGAAGTCAAATTGCAAAATATAAAGCAAGTGATATCAGTAATCAGTAAAATGAAACAAACGTAGATGCAAATCTTTGCACAACTACAACTACCCAGAAACAAATCAAATCAAAGATGCAAACTTTACTTCAAATAAATAAATAAATAAATTGAAAAATTGAGTGAAGAAAACAATGGAACGGTGATAATTGAACGATGAAAACTCGTAAAGGGTTGAATTGATTAGGAATTTTACCTGCCGCAAAGGAAGGGTTGAGAGAAACTAGGGTTTTCGCCTGCAACAAATTATGAACACTCACAAAGTGACAAATTTAAAAGAGAGTAAATATTGTATTATATTTTGGATGATATAGATTAATAAAACTTGGATCTGCTTTCTCCACCGTTGGATTAGAAATTATGATATTTTATTATTTGGGCCAAAGGACAAATATTTTAATGTTTTAATGAAGTTGAGATGCATTATGGGACTTCAATGATCATATTGTTACTTTTTATAAAAAAAACACCAAAAACAAATGTTTTTTTTAACGAGCTAAAATGAAATATAGTACGATCACAAAAAATGGTGCACCTGCATAAGGCATGCTAAAGTGAGCCACACAAAGATATACAAAGTCACTGGTGTCAAACCCAAGAGCGCACCACAAAACATAAAACAAAAAAGAGATAATTGCACAAAAACACTCATGCAGTATAAAGGGTAACACCACCAATCATGATAGCCGAATGCAAATGTAAACAAATTTGCTTTCAACCAAAGAAAAGATTGCAGCTTTACTTTGTCCAAAATCTCATGTAAATCCAATGTCGTGTTTTTAAAGACTCGATTATTCCTTTCCTTCTAGATAACCCAGACACAAGCAAATCAAATCAACTTCATGAAAGAATGAGACGAACGCGGTAGACCCGTCAACCGACCAAACTGAAGAAAATGGTCGCGTAACACACCAAAAAGAAAATATTATCTAAGGCATTCGATGCATTTCATTTGAAGTCAAAATTTCAATAAGGTAAAAGATGTATTGAAGCTTGATTTGATTTCATTTGTCGTAACGTATGTTCGATCTGCAATACTCTGTCATTCTCATTTTAATCGTCTCTTTTACAGTTATACAATTTTTAAGGAAATGATTGGTTAGATTGATTTTAATGGTTGCTCAAAAAAAAGATTGATTTTAATGGTTAAATTAGTATAACTTACTAAACATTTTTATTAATTGTAGTTGATGGAGTAGTTAAATGAAATGAAATTCATTGAATAATGGTATGTTACTGGAAAAGAATAATAAATGCAACATTGATATTTTAGAATGACAATTATTTTGAGAGAAAAAAAATTATAAAGTGACGATTAAAATGGGATTGATGGAGGGGCTTTGCACTCTTTTTTGTACCAAAAAAAATGAGGTTGATGGAGTATTTCTCTTCTCTATATTTAGGCTATGTTTAGCAAAAAAGTATCGAATAATTGATAAGCTAGTGTACATCAAATGAGTTTGCAGCAGAAGAACTGATTGCAAATAAGCTAACAAATTGAACTTATAGTATGTGATTAAAATTAGAGGGTTGAATTAGTTTATAAATATAAAATGCCATGATAAATGTATGTTTAATTAATATTTATTTTTTACAATTAAGATTGCTTATAATTGAGATAAAAAAAAAAAAAGTTTTAAGTTATAAGCTCGTCAGAAAATGATAGTTACCAAACTCAAATATGTGTCTTGCTAAACACACCCTTAATGTTTGTAAGTTTTATCGGTAGTCTCTTCAAAACAAAAAATTAACACAACGTGGAACATGATAAAATAAGTAGGAATGAGTTATGAATAGTACTTCCTTTGTAAAGGAATGAGTCACATTATTGGTTTGACGCTTAATTACATTAAATTTGGAAGAAAAAAAGGAATGTCAACGCAGTCGCTAACGATCATCCTAAATTTAGAGATTTTGAATTTGGGATGATTAATAGCTAAAGTCACAATTTAGGAAACTTAAAAAATAACACTATTAGAATATCCTAACTTCGTCAACTATTGGAGGGTCTTCAATATACTCATGACATCTCCTTCAATAAACATTTCATCGATTTCAAATAAAATGCATCCAGTATGTTGCAAACAGTGTACTCTATATTTCACTAAATAAGTTTTTGTAAACAAAAAATTGTAGAATTAAAAATAGCTAGTTTAAACCATTGTGATTATCAGTTTTCACTGTTTTTTTAACTTATTTGACTCATTAATTCTCCAACATTTTAAAGTCAACCGATTTTTCAGTAAATGCATTAGACACTTCAACATCTCACAATTTGACCGTTCAAGAGTCAAACATTTTGGCTTAACCTAGCACAAGTTATGGGATTCATATATTGAGTTTGTGATACATGGTCAAATCCATACATCACTATATTGTGGACCCAGCACGAAGAGTTGAGTTATAAGCAGTGTCATTTTGTAAGTAAGAAAAGATTTAATGACACTTTTGAGTCCCTTAAATATCATAATTGTTATAATAAGTTCATCTTCCAACACTTAAAACATTAGATTTGCCCGTTGCCCTAACTCAAACGTGATACCGTGTGTTATTCATCTCAATCGTAAAGTCCCACCAAATTTATATTTTACTCACATAATTTGATGAGATTGATGTGAATTTTGATCAATCAAAGAGAACATGTTTAAAAATATGGTATAAAGTGTGTTGTTGACACTACTCTAAAATGATTGCGGTATTTTGTTGAGCCAAACAAATTATAGATCTCTTTTTGTTAACTGGGTAATTACATATCCACGTTGTATTACCGCTTATTGAGGATATTGATTCCAAATATTCCTTAATGCATCATGCTTTTGTATACGGAGTCCGTGTGTATACTTATTATGAGTAAAACAAGTGATAATAAAACACAATTATTCACTGGCTAATAAAAGTCATTTTATTATGGACTCATCTATTCCATCTTTGATGAAATTACTGTACTTGACAACAAAAAACAACTTGAAATACAACAAATCATGTTATAATCATTCATGTTTTGTGGTACAACAAAAAATGACTAAATGACATTAATTTCCTTTCCTTCGAAATCTCTAATTCCATCAGCGGACGTCCCTTCACGGATATCCTGTACAATTTGGAAAGGGCTTTCTAGCCTGACTCTTGAGGGCCAAAATTGTGGACATATACAGAGGAAAAAGTTGCAGAAAAATAATGATGGAAAATGGCGAGGGAATTTAGAATGGTAGGGCGCCACGGTGGACTATACAAACCTCATCAATTTACAACAAATGATACAGGTACCGTCAACAAAAAGATAAGGTGCCTCATCAACTCTTCAATCTGCATTCTGAAATTTGCATCAGTTAAAGTCTAATCTAACATGTTCCTGCAGTTATCAAGTCAGATTTGGAATATTTCGGTGAGCATCGGCAAATTCCCGAACCAGACGCTTTAAAACTCTCCCGCCCTTCCCTTGCATATGTCCAAAATTGCTCTTCAATCCATTAGAGTTCTTGCTTTCAAGATAATCAGAGGCTGCGGCGGCAAGGGCCTTGGACCAAAGGGGAACTAGGGTCTCTGCTTCTCCATGGTTTAGGTATTCGGCGGGAAGAGCTTGAACCTGAAAATTCACATGGTCAATCAAACTTAGCACAATACAGACCCATAAAATCGCAATGCCCATATAGACAGCAAAGTACATAACTGAGCTAGACACCAACTAAGCTACACTGTTGATCAATCTGTAGGACCTGCCTGGATTTTTGACAAAAATGCATGAAATAACAAATACATTATGGAGCAGATTTGTTACAGTTTCATATCCATGCACGTTTTTTTATCCCCAGTTCTCTGCCCTTGTTTATGCATTCAAACAGTAATCAGTCCGTAAATCCTGCACAAAATTATTTTCATGCCTGGCTTGTATTTAATTATTTATAGACAGCTTCAGCAAGACTTGTATTAAGTCTAGGAGGAAGTAAATCAAACCACTCATCAAGTGAGGTGTTGTTCAAGTTTGATAGAGTCTAGTTCAAGAAATCCTGAGTTTTGACACAATAAACTATAGCTCTTTGGACTATAATCACTATTTGCAGCCTATTCAATTGACTGCAACCACATGCAACTCTCTTGACTGTAAGCCTCTAGGAAAAACATGACCGCCAATTCAAGTTCAGTCAAACGAAGCCAAAAAGAGCTCAGTTGACTAGGCAAGAAGCAATTGATCAAACAATTTGTAATTAAAATATAAAATGTTATGATACGGTGGAAAATAAAACCACGACCATTTTACGATTCAAGTCTCAAGAACACAGAAAATTTAGAAGAAAATCCAACCGCAACTCCCTGATTTAGATAAAGGCAAGTCAAATAAAATAGCGAAACTTAAATGCAACATAATAACAATATATGCAGAAAAAAAGGCGAAGAGCAGAGAGAGACCGCTGACTGTAGCCATCCATTAAGAGTTTGCCAGCAAAGTATAGGTTTCCATGATGTTCTTTCAGATAAAGTGCAAATTGCAGCTAGTTGCTGCAGTACTGTTGCACACTTGTGAACCTATCATGTAAAACAGAATTCCCTTGGTTATGGATCAACCAAAATTACGAGCCGCAGTATATATCAGGATAAAAGAACAATTAATATTGAAACAGCACCAATAAAGGTAGGGAGTAGGGAGGAGAAGAGAAAAGAAAAGAACATAAGAAAACTTGACCCTGAGACACTCTTGGGTTAAGAACATACTCCCTCCATCCCATAATAACTGAGCCATTTGCAAAAAAAATATTGTCCTAAAAA
>Ga0315913_1007297_pt1 | contig 13291 bp, 8 predicted proteins | sample MpolsnodulesMG_FD_207736 | JGI IMG/M metagenome (GOLD analysis project Ga0315913, IMG submission 207736) | Medicago polymorpha root nodule microbial communities from Los Angeles, California, United States - small nodules | ecosystem: Host-associated > Plants > Roots > Nodule | place: USA... | reverse complement strand
CTCCAAGAGACTTCCTTTGCTCAATCACAACTGAAAGAGACTTATCTTAACAATTACAAAGAATTGAATAAGGTTTTGAATACTTGATATATAATCAGAGGTATTCACAATACAATACGAAACATAACAGACTCTATTTTTCTAGACACTTAAGAATTCTAAGATTTGAACAATTGAAAGAATTCTCTAAGTTGTTGATGTATGTTTACGACGTTTTGCACAGAGTATTGGCCTTGTATATGCGTGTGTGTATTAGCAGCTGTTCTCTAAGTCTTCATCCCTATTTATAGAGGATTTGAGAGACGTTGAGAATTTAGCCGTTACATCAACTTGTCTTGTTTGAAGCTTTGATTCTTCACCCTTGATCCTTTGCCTGATTTGATAGTTCTCCTATGAAGAACTAATTTCAAATCCATTCCATTACAAAGGGAACAACGTCTGCAGCAATGTTACTGTTATCTTGTCTTGATGTAGAGACAAAGTTGCAGAGATGGTGGTTGCAGAGTTCGTGGTCGTACACTTCGTACATTGTCCTTTGTCAACTCTGGTGAAGTAGCTTCTGACGAGATATGCTTCTGATGACCATTGCTTCTGATGACATTGCTTCTGATGACGTGTCTTCAGGAGCTCTTCTTCAGACCCGTTACTTCAGACGCACTTCTTCAGACGCATTTCTTCAGATGCATTCTTCGAGATGCTTCTTAGCTTCAAATAAAATTCTTTTGCTCTTGAACTTGTTCAATCAGAATCTTTATGAATAGTACTTTGATTATGGATCCTGTACACTTGAACAAATTGTTTAGCATGTCCAATTGATGATTTTTAATACCTTGTTATTATTAAAACTCAATAGGTGATTTTGTGAAACACCCTTTGTTCCAACATCCTGCACTCTGTCTACCCATTCATACAAACAGGTAGGCGGTCCAAGACCATTGGGGGTTAGCTTCACATCAATCATAATCAACATAAACAAACATAAGCATTCAAGGATTCATGCATATCACATATACATACCCATCCCTCTTAAAATACTAACATCACATGATTATTATCCCCTATTCCATACACAACAAGCTATCACAATACTAACATAGCATAGGAAGAATATTCAATCTCAATCTAGTCATCAGCATAAGCTCATCATTTATCAACATCAATCAATGAAAGGATTACTCACCTTATTCTTTATTTAGCATACTTAACTCAACAAGTACAATTCATCATTTCGAAGTTATAAGCAAGCAATCATCATTATCAAAGAAATCACCAAATCATACATATATACATATACAATTCTCACCTCATTACTATTACCAAAATTATTATCATCAAATAGATTCACCAAGTGTATAAGCACAAGCAACTAAGACATGGAATTAGAGCCTAGCTCGAATATTCGCAATCATCAACAAAAATCCACCAATGTACATATACACCAATCCACATAATCACAACATTTACCAAATTTCACCAATGCACAAATTCACCAAGTCACATATTCAAATGCATGCAATGTTCTAGACTCTTCTAGATGCATGCGGTACTAAATCACCAGTCGTCACCTTCGATGCAACAAAAACATTGTTTGTAAGATTTCACACTTGTCTTACATTTTGGATATAAAAATCCGTCACCATCAGACATGTATGCATGAACATATGACTCGACACAATGCATATGTTCACACAAACAATTCACCACATCATCACCATTCACTTAACATATATGCAATCAGTAACAAGATCACCAACACTAGACATATATGCAGTCACCGACAATATCACAATCAATTACCATATATGTATTCACCATCAATATCACAATCAATCAACACATATGTATTCGCCAACATCGATATAATTCAACAACATCATATGATTTCTCACAATCCAAGTAAAGGAGAAAATACATCACATCATGATAAACATCATATTCAACACTTATCAACCATTCATACATCCTCATATAATCATATAAATCTATTCACAAAAGATTTGCAAAGTATTCGGCCTTAAAGATAATTTTCGACAAAGTTCGTCTATCATTTTACAACTTTAAAACAATTGAGACAAATGAACCAAAACCAAGTAAATAAACTCTAGGGCCTCGACTATGTATACATGTGCGTTTCACCGGCCGACTACGACAAAATCATCAAAATCATAAAGTTACGACAAGTTCATATCATTTCTTTTATATTGCAAAACCAAATCTTTTTCAAAACAAAACCAAGTTAGATTCAACAAGACATAGGTTAAATACTCTTAAACCTCTTAATTGAACTCCTAATACTTTTAGTTTTGAAGTTTGGAAACAAACCATAAGTTTTGGGTTGACATGGAAATAGTCATGCTAAGTTTACTTAAAATTTCTCCAAGACCTACTTGGAGTGCTTTCATCATAACTCAAAATCTGAAACTCAATTTGATGTCAAACCAAAGTCATTGGAAAGCTAATTCAATTATCTAAAATTTTCATGTTTACACCGAAGGCCAATTCAAAACAGAAATGTGTGAAAAAGACGCAAGAACGCGAAATAGGGAATGTTGTCACTGTGCAATTTCGCTAATAGCGAAATTCTGGCTGATAACGAAAATGTTCCAGACAGATTTCGCCTATAGCGAGTTTGTAGCGAGTTTTCCCCTGTTGTTACAGATTTTACACCATTTTTCACCCAAAAACCCAAATTTTGATCCCCAAACATCCAGATTTGTTCCCAAAGGTTGTTTATAGGTTTATGTACATAAAAGACACTAAAAACTATATAGAACTTGAAATCAAAACATCATTTCAACATAATTCACCATTTGACCATTTTTCATAAAAACCCTCAAGAACAACACAAATTCATAACAAGTTCTATGATTATGATTACCCATGGCATCACTCATCAACAACAACATCTCACAATAGCAACAACAACAACCAATCATGAATTCATCAACAATTCATCAACATCAACATTATATTTCATCAATTTTGAGTGAAAACACAAAGAATACATATATACACATCTTGAGCATGTAATTTCATCATCAACAACTTAATCCACATCAAATTCACATACCCAACATTATATCAAATCATAAGCGCGAATTTTATCAATTAAAATCATAATAATCACTTTTCACAAATAAGCAGTTATGGGTAGAAGTAGAAAAGAAATTATACAAAGAGATTATGAATGAAAACTAGCCCCCTTACCTCAATAAGCAATAATCCTAGCCAAAACTTCAATTAAGCTCCTAGAATCTCTATCACCTCTTGGTTCTTCAAGCTTTCCCTCTTCTAACCCTTTTTCTCCTTCTCTTGAACTTTCTCTCTCTACCTCTCTCAAAATGTTATATGAAATGAACAAATGATACTAGGTGACCTAATTTCCTCAAAGACTAAGGTTTAAATAGTGTCCACACTAATGGGCTTAACCCTTAAAAGTCTAATGGGCTCAAAACTCTTATAAACTAACTCCCAAAGTTTCTATCCACCTACGGTTAAAAGTTATCGAATAATTACTGGTTCAAAACTAATTACCACTACCGAATAGTAACTTAGTAAAATAATGGTTCTCACTTGCAACACTAAAACTAATCCTCACCACGAAATTACTAATTTACCCTTGCTTGCAAAATGACCAAAATACCCCTAAGTCCAGATTGACTAAAATACCCTTCTGACACCGAATTCTAATAATCCCAACCAAAATACAGACAGAGGCAATTAATCACATACCAACACATATAAACACATAAATAAATAAGAAAATAAATCTAGCGAAAATCGGGCTGTTACAGAAGGCACCCGAACGAACGCCCCTTTTTGCAGCTATAGGCCATTGCGCCATAAAGGCATCAACGAGTTGGGGGTAAACTGTTCAGGAACGGTCAGAAGACCAATCTCGTATTGACACGTGGACTATGCATACACCGCCTCAAGGCTCCACGCCTGAAGCAACACACCAACTTTAGTGCACCGCATTAGATCCAAGCACACTCCCGCGCGATGATCACTTTACATGTGTATTCTAATCGCTCCCTAATCACAAACCACAAAATCCGGAGACGATTATCTTCACGAGCGCGCTATATAAGGGTGACTTAGCTTCACCCTCAAGGTACGTTTCACTTTTCATAACACTTTCAAAACACTCTTTCTCAGTTCCATCACTGACTTGAGCGTTGGAGTGCTAACGTGCCTACATACACCTTTTGTTCCACGACGAAGACTCGTCGCTACCGTACTGGAGCACATTCCGCCATCGTTGCTTCTCATCCATCCTCACCGGACATATCATATACACCAAATACATCATTTATTGAATAAACATAAAAAGTTAATCTTGCTTATAATAACGTTTAGAGGGAATACGTATTCAAATTATCAGTACCTTACATTAAATATTATATGTGTTAATAATTGTTGATAGTATTGAGACTCCAATTATATAAAATCCTTGTCCTTGGGCAAGTGTTGTTGTTGATTTTATGTTATTGAAGTATGAATATATCAACAATTATCAACAAATATAATATTATAAATGTTGCATGTAACAACAACACATAAATATTATAGTATTAAATCTATGGAATTTGATTTTGGTTTACATAAAGAGGTGAGTTCTTTAGTTGATAAACATTATACCTGATCCACGGTATATTAGTAGTTAAAATTGTTGGAAATTTCAATTACGATTGATGATACTATTCAAAAATAAAAACTAAATATATATGTGTATATATATTCTATTTTTACAACTAAAACAATTACTTGATTGACATTGTTTCAATACAAATTACATTGTGTCCCGTAAACTTAACTCAATTGATAAAAACAATGCATAATATATGTAAGGATCGGGTGTTCGAACACTAGAAACCACCGAAAAAATACAAACTACATTTAATATTTCAACCATTTAATATTTCTGTTGTTTGATTAAATTAGTATTAATTGACTCATTATTTCAACCATATAATGATGAATACCATTAATATTTTACTACCAACAGGTCACATCTATCATCGTTGATTTTTTAAATATTAGTCAATCATGGACCACTCAGAAAGATAGTCCATATTAAAATTTATCTGCATAAAAATTTGAACGTTACTTTTTTAAGATCAAAATGTCCTTACATCATTCCAAATAAACATGAAAACTTTTTAGATGTTCTCATATGAATCAGTACTATTTGGTAATACAATGATGAATCAATTATTCACTTGTTCGACAAAATTAAATGAGTATCATCTTGTTGGTTAAAGATTACAAATTTCAAACTTAACGTTTGATCTTCATCTTTGGTGGTGTAATATAATTTTATATATGTATGGGTTTTGTCTATCAGTAATATTTGGTAATACAATTATGAATCAATTATTCACTTTTTCGACAAAATTAAATGAGTATCATTTTGTTGCTTAAAGACGAAAAATTTCAAACTTAGTTTTTTATCTTCATCTATAATGATATAATATGATTTTATGTATGGGTTTTGTCTATTAGTATCCTAGCTTGATAACTTGTTATTTGTTGTTCTGATTTTAAAATTAACATTTTTTTTAGTTTTCATGAGCTTAACTCAACTAGTAGATACAGATGCCAATGTTTGATTCACGAACACCTTACTAATTCACTTTAAATGTAAATTTCTAATTGAGAAAAATCAAAATCTTTTGTACTCTTATCTCATTCATTGCACTTCTTCTACGAGGATATAATTTTTTGTTTTGGTCAGTGTATTAACTTTTGGCTTGTTTAAAATTCTTCGTTTTTGTCTTGACTTAGTCTCCCTTAGATCAAATTAATTTTTGCATCTACCCTTTACCCACCCCATATTCATGTGTAGTGTCTCTTAATCCAACGCGTTCGGTAGATTCCTCCCATATTTTCGGCGCAATTGCACCTATTGATTTTTAATATAATCAGTTCGATTGTTCGTTATCAAGTCTCTGTCGGTGCAATAGATACAAGTTGATATCGCAGAACAGGCTTCTTATTATTTGATAGCAAATTGGCGATTGCACCTCTCAACCACAATTGCATGCGTTCTTAATCGGGGCTACTGATTGAAAATTTAATTGCATTCAAAGCTGTTGGGTTCTTAATTATCTTGATTACTATTGGTTCTAGGGTTTCCATCAAAACCTTCATCATAGCTGTCAACCTCGCACGTTTCTGATTATGTCTTCATTTTCTACGGCATGGCTGCCATTTGTCCCGGGTAATGCCTGGCTTCTTACTCCTTTGACTCCTTCAACACTCTCTTTTGCGCAGGTTTTAAACTCTTCTAGTGATGTCTAATTCAGTTCACTGTCATCCCCAAAGATCAAATAAAGGGGATGCTTTGTGCATAAAGATTACACAAGAGGACTATGAGATGCAAGGTTGTCAAAATCGGGAGTCGGGACTTTACTTCAGGTCTAAAGTGAATAGCAAAATTGGGACTCGTAAAATCGCCATCAAAATTGAAGGATTTTACTCAAGAACTTTTGTAGAATCGATATAGGAAATTGTAAAATCGCAATCAAAATCGTTGAATGTGAAGAAAGTCACAAAATCCTAGATTTTAGGATTTAAGTCGGTGTTTTGACAACAATGATGAGATGGGTATTTTTTTTTTCTTGATCAAAAGTAAAAAAAGGCATGAGGAGGTAACTTGACATCACAACTAAGTTGGCATCCTCAAAGCTACCCCATCCTCTACCACCTCGCTTATAAAAAAATAATTAAAAAAGAAAAAATTGTATAAGATGGGGGACCACACCCAAAACCCTCTAAGAAAGACAAAAATAAAAAGTAAAAAATACAAAGCAAGAGACCTAAGAGAAATGAAAATTAAGAAGACCGTAAATGAGATGAGTATTGTTGATTGTAAATGAAACATATTTTTCAATCTATTTATATTTATCTATCTTTTATCTATCTATCTATCTTTAAATTTAAAACTTGCCTTATTCTAATGCTTGGATTGTGCCTATTTAGCACCTCAAAAAAACATCATCTCATTCTCTTACTAAACTTGATTGATGATTGATTCATTCTTAACTTTAAGTTATGCATATGTGTCACCTCTAAAAAAACTATTATTTTTGAATTGATAATTGGATAAGGATTTATTGTTGCATGGGTGACCTTCCCTTGGCAAACGTACAACACTCTTGCCACCACACCGCAACTCTTTCAATTGAACGTATATTCAATCTTAAATGCCAATTTATTTTATTATAATGCTACATATGATTGATTTATAACGCTACACAAGGCCGGTTTATATGCTATGACTTTAAAAATTCCAACGCATTTTAGTTTGGACTTAATTGCTTCCAATAGATGTCATTATATATATTGTGTGCCTTTTGCAAGAGAACTATGCTGGGTCTTTGTTCTATGTTTTGTTTAGTGTGTTTGTAAAAATTGAAATATGTTGTTTAAGTTGACTTTCTCTTGTTTGAACCAGAAGAAATAGAAAAGGATATGTTGTTTTGAAGGTTTAAGTTTCCTTTTGAGTCTTTGTTTTTTTATACCCATACGATATATAATAGTACAAAAATATTGAATTTTCTTTTTATGGATTTCTACTACAACATGAACAAATTAGGTAAAATGATGTATTCTCTAATTCAATTCATCACTTTTATGAATCAAATGGTTTTTTTTCTGACAAAATTTATGAATAAAATGTTGTGTTTGGGAATGATCCGTGAAAAAAAAGAAAGAAAGGAAACCTCATAAAATAAAATTTATGTTTATGTTGTCGTGAGTTGAAGCTGAGAGAGTGGCTGTAAATATTTGAGCTAGGATTTATGCAGAAGCACGACCTCCCAAGATTGGAAGATTTGATGCCATGTCAAAACTGAATATTACATTTAAGAAATAAATAATGTATAACCACTAATATTTTTATGTAGACTATAACAGTAGTAAAACTTCACTATTTACAACACTTATTCCTCACAAATGTTGAATACTTCAATTTCCAATGCATGAATACATAAATTTTCATAAAAACATACAATTTCATGTATTTATAGAGTGACTTAGTGGGAGTCGTTAGTATTTCCATATAAGTTATTATTTCCTTCGTTTTAAAACGAGTGTCATTTTAGCCAAAAAAATTTGTTTTAAAATGAATGTCACTTTCAGTTTCCAATGCACTGTAAATTACTTTTTCCCAATAGTACCCCTTAATTATTATTATGCACACTACTTCCAAATACCACATTTTACTTTAATTTATAGTGATGGGAAATGCACCAATAGTTAACAAGGTTATTTTAGTAAAAGTGTCATGTTTATAGACAATATTATTGCATTTCTTAATATGTGTGTAACAACCTTAAACAACACTCATTTTAAAACGGGTGAAGTAGATTTTAAGCTCATATGATTAAAAAAATATGTTTGGGAACAACACTCTCGATCTTATAACATTGTTCATTTATTATACCCATAATTACATGATACAAAACAAGCCACTACACAACTATATGATTTAATATACTACCTCCGTCCCAAATTGTATGACGTTTTGGTCATTTCACACATATTAAGAAATGCAATTAATATTGTGTAGAAAAGAGATATTATGAGTTGTTTTACAAAATTGTCCTTAATAAATAATATGGGAAAGATAAATGAATGAATTGAAAGAAGAGAGTAATAAATAGTTAAAGTTATAATAGGAAAAGTAACATTAATGTTGCATTAGTATTGTAAAACGACATATAATTTGGAACAAATTTTTTTCCCTAAAGCGACATACAATTTGGGACGGAGCGAGTAGCATTTACTCTTTATTCTTTATTTATACGATATAAAATGAAATGCAATGCAATCCTAGTCCTACATGTTTTTATTTTGTACAGGTGTCCTTCATGTCTACGTAACTCACATATATGCTGTAAGCCTCCTTTTTTATACTCCATATATTTTGTATACTTATAACTCAATTTTTTTTGGTGGTCGAGGTTTGAATCACAGACCTTGCATATATAATGCATTGTCTATACCAACTGAACTAAGCTCACGAGGACTTGTAAATCACATTTTAGCTTATAGCAATATATTTCGTGTTAATGCTTCTAATTTCTTAAATTCATAATTTCATATATTTTTGATACACTTGTTTAAATGCCTAAAAAAACACTTGTTTAAAAATATATTTGCATTACAATTAAAATTTAATTTTAAATGTTTATTTATATAAGGCATTTAAAGAATTAGCTTTTGAAATTGTGTTATTTTCTCTAATAATCTTTGACATTTTATAGATGTCATAGTTATTTTAATTTTTATAGATTGGGTCATCCGGTTTATACATACATAAATTTTTAATATAAATTTGGTTAAATAGTCGAGTCATCTAATTTAATACGGTTCAGTCATATGATTTAACCAATGATAAAATGGTTCGACCAATGACTCAGTGAACCCATGACCTTGTTAGGGTAATGGCCGACAACTTAGTGAACCAGTGACCTAGTTGTTCAATAAGCGACTCAATTAACCTCTGATCTTACTAGATTCACGGTCAATCCGGTTTTTAAAACATTGATATTAAGTTTTATAAGAGGTCTAACAGTGGCTTTACAATTTGGTTCTATATATAAGTAGTGCCATAGGCATTCATGTACATAAGATTACGGTTAATGTGTTATCACTTAAGTTTATGTTCCAAACTAGGTAAACCACCATATAGTTTTTCTTTTTTGAGAGAATGTTTTTCTTCCATTTTTAAAATTTTTAAGTATGGCTGAAATGCAATATATCCAGCTTTTCTTTGTTTGGCTACTCTCCATTATAGCAGTTCGAGCCATACTAACTAGAAAGAAGAACAAGAACCATCTTACTCCACCGTCTCCTCCAGCCTTACCTATCATTGGACACCTTCACCTTATTTCTAAAGTACCTCACCAAAGTTTTCTCAAACTCTCAACACACTATGGTCCTATAATGCAACTTTTTCTTGGCTCTAAGCGATGTATAGTAATTTCAAGTCCAGATATCGCAAAGGAGTTTCTTAAAACCAATGAAACTTTCTTCTCCAACCGTTTTGCAAATGCTGCAGTTCAGCAAATAGAATATGGCTCAAAGGGATTTGTGTTTGCACCTTATGGTGACTATTGGAAGTTCGTTAAGAAGTTGTGCATGTCGGAGCTTCTTGGCAAAAGAACACTTGATCAGTTCCTTCCCTTGATGCAACAAGAGTCATTGAGGTTTTTAAAACTTTTGCAGAAGAAAGGAGAAGCTGGCAAGGCCGTTGATGTCGGCGGCGAGCTCTTAACTCTCACCAACAACATTATAGCAAGGATGGCAATAAGTAAAACATGTTCTGAAAATGATAGTGATGTTGAAGAAATTAGGGAGATGCTGAAAGACATTTTAGAGCTTGGAGGGACGTTTAATGTGTCAGATTTTATTTGGTTTTGCAAGAATTTGGATTTACAAGGCATACATAAAAGGCTTAAAGTGGCTATGGAGAGGTTTGACATAATGTTGGAGAGGGCAATAAAGGAGCATCAGGAGAAAAGGAAGGAAAAGGAGGAAGGTGCTCATGATAGGGATATACTTGATATTTTGTTGGACATACTTGAGGATAAGAGCTATGAAATAACATTGACCAAAGAGAATGTCAAGGCTTTTATCGTGGTATGCAAGTTTTCTAACTTCTATATATTCTCACTTATTATGATCAGTGTACTATTATCCATTTATGTCCTGAAGTCCTTTGTTAATTAGAAAAAAAATAGACTTCTTACTTGTTTGTCTATGTGTGTTTTATTTATAGAAAATACTAATTCGCCTTCAAAGACATGTTTTAAGGAATTTATTATAGAAATATGTATATGAAAAGTCGCGTATTCAACTTTTTAAAAGTTAACATATTATGTTTTCCAATACAAAATTGTTCGTGAGTTGCTTAACAATGCGTCCTTAAGACACAAGTTAGCATGATCCATTATTTATTTTTTGTATGTATTACATTCTCCGGTCATTATTATATACAAAACTCCACATTATAGATTTATTTAATTAATGATGTATATGATTTTTTTACAGACCATATACATCATTTAACGAATGAATTTAAAATATTGATTTTTGTTTATAAGAATGATCCGATGGTGACTAAAAACAAAAAGTGGGTATATTTATAGGGACTAAATACATATTTAACCGAAATTAAAATAAAGATTTTTGACATTCACTAACTTAAATATTTGTATTAAAGTTTTTGAATAATAAACATCATATATTTCTCAAAATGATATCTCTCAAAAATGAATTTTATGAAAAACTATTTGAAATAACTTCTTATCTTAAGATTTAAATCAAGCCAACAAAAAGTGGTTCAAAATTTTAAAAATTTTATAGATAATTAAATAAACTTAAATTTAACAGCTATTAAAACTTTATGCTAAATTTTTTTTAGGGACGAAAAACATGTCAAGAATTAAAATAAAAATTTAATATATTTATATGAACAAAAAACTTATTTAACCCTAAAATCTTATGATCTTAGTTTTTTGATAAAATAAAATCTTTGTTTTAAACTTGGACGGAGTAGACTTGCTTCCAACATAGCAACAGCGACATTGGAGCAGCTAACCTATACGGATTAATTGTATTTTGCTTAAGAAGATTATAATTTTAGTCTATGGTTTTTGCAGGACATGTTTATTGCGGGAACAGACACATCTGCTATAACAATGGAGTGGGCTTTGGCTGAGTTGATAAACAACCCACATTTAATGGAGAAAGCAAGAAAAGAAATTGATTCAGTAACAGAAAATAGTAGATTAATTCAAGAATCTGATCTTCCAAAACTTCCATACTTGCACGCAATACTCAAAGAAACTCTTAGAATGCACCCTACAGTACCACTTATAGTTAAAGAAGCATCCGAAAGTTGCGTCGTTTATGGTTATGATATTCCAGCAAAGACAATTATATTTGTTGATTTGTGGTCAATGGGTAGGGATCCCAAACTGTGGGAAAACCCACTCGAGTTCAAGCCGGAGAGGTTTATGAGTGAAGGAAATAAGTTTGATTTTAAGGGACAGAATTTGCAATTTATGCCATTTGGAACTGGAAGAAGGGCTTGCCCTGGTGCTTCATTAGCACTTCAAGCTGTTCCAACAAATCTTGCTGCAATAATTCAATGTTTCTATTGGAAGGTTAGTGGTAATGGAACAGTTAACATGGAAGAGAAACCTGCTTTGACCCTTCCTAGGGCTAATCCTTTGATGTGTGTCCCTATTCCTCGTTTTAATAGCATTCCTTCTAATTAAGAAAACAGTTGAGGAGATGTGTTCTCCACCTTAGTTCTCAATGGTTGCAGCTTTCAATTGAAAGGACATTTCATTTACAGAAGAAATAAGATGATGAAGTGGCGACTTGACACTATGTGCTTATATGGGTCTGTTTCGGTTGATTTATTTTTAAGCTTATGAAAAATAGTTTATTCAAAGAAATAAGTTTTATGTTAATTTATAAAATGTTATTAAGGAAAGTTGTATCTTCGTAAACTACTTTCATAAATTTATGAATAATGTATAAAAAAACTTATTGTTTATAAAAAATAAAAACAAGTCAATCCAAAACACGCGTATGGTCGTCGTATTCTTTGAGTTGTTTTGGCATGGGTCTTTGGATGTTTTGGGATCTTGTGTTTTGGGTTGGTTGGTTCGTATACCTTGTAATAAGTTTATGTCACTATCAGTGTGGTACCTTGCTGGCATCACACACACTTGATCTTATATAATATTTGGATGCAATGTATTTGTTTTCCATTAAGCTATATACTGAGTTTGTCTATTAATTACAAGGTTTTCTTTAAGTTAGTACGTTGGGGCATCTCAACCAATGTTGATAAGAACTTGGGTAACGTTGTTAATCAAACAAGGAAGCACATCAATATGTTCCAAACTAGAAGATCGCTTAAGGACAACTTGAACAAAAATAAAATGCAAGACTTAGGTTAAAATCATAAGACATATTCTATAAAGATTAAAATCATAATCATACTTTAGTCCCAAATAAACAGATGACCATGCATCTAAACTATGACCTATGACATGTCTGATCTATTGAGGATATTAGTGCAAAATCATAACCACTTGGAGTTAAACCTGTCCCATCTCATATATTATTCATGGGACCACTATGACTTTCAACACTGATGTAAAAATTGACTAAACCCCGACGACCATTATATCAATGCATTTGATGACAAGTTAGTGCAAAAAACAAAAATTTCGATATTACAAAAAATAGGAGAGAGAGAGAG
>Ga0315913_1007296_pt1 | contig 13293 bp, 9 predicted proteins | sample MpolsnodulesMG_FD_207736 | JGI IMG/M metagenome (GOLD analysis project Ga0315913, IMG submission 207736) | Medicago polymorpha root nodule microbial communities from Los Angeles, California, United States - small nodules | ecosystem: Host-associated > Plants > Roots > Nodule | place: USA... | reverse complement strand
AAATCTCCAACTTCTCTTCTCTTTCTCTCTTCTCTATCTCTCTCTCTCTCTCTCTCTCTCCTCTATTTCTCTCATACCAAACAAAGGCTAAATGAGAGGTGATTAGAGGAAAAATTTTAGATTGTAGCTAGACCTAATAAGCTTTAGAAATAAGAGATTTTTTTTTAAACAAGCCAAAATTCGTCTTGTCATCTACACATTTTTCCCTTTAGATCAACAAAACCTTAATCCCAATTTTGGGATTTATGGTCTAGAAACTGGGTATTAATGGTGTGTCCCTAATGTCCAAAGATCTATGTGTTACAATTGATATCACCTTGTCATCTAACTATATCTACTTCTTTATAGTGTTCAATTTTTTATTTAAAAAAAAATGAAGGATGGTTGTTATGCTTTCACGTTGTCTAGATTCGATGGACTGGTAGTTTAACTAGCAAATGAATTAAAATCTCTATGTAATATGATTTCACTCCAACGATTATCGCCATGGTCAACTCATATCGGAGAACAACCGCAACACTCATGATACTTGTATTTCCAAGTTTGAATTTCCCAAATTTGACAACATAAATGTTAGAATCTATCTCTATAAGGGCGACCAATTCCACCTTTCTGATGACACACCACCACCATCCACGGTTACCTTGATTCACTTTGAGGCCATTTTCTTTTCAATGACGTTTAAATTACATGTCTGCAAATTGGACATTTACCCAACCTAGACTTAACACCTAACAAATGAGATTGGTCATTTTTGACACATATGAATACCTTTTGTTTTCCCTACAACAAACACAACTCGTGGGTAAAATCCAAAACTATGTGGATCAATTTGACATGGCCTTGACATGGGTAAATCACGTCCCTAAACACTCTTTGAGGGACACTCCTTGACATGGGTAAATCTCCATATCTACTGTCGACGTCACTTATGAAATGACAATACAACTATTATGGTGAAATCGATACTCTTTTGAAAAGGTACGGTGAAATACATACAAAATACTAGCATTTAGGGTGGATGAGGGAAAGAATTTCCCACCATGGGAAAGATATTTTATAACCATTAGATCAAAGAAAGACCATAGTATTATCATAGTCTCTCAACATTAGATTATTTTTACATCATCTTCTACCATCATTCTCTCTTCCCTCTATGTCTCTACTCACCCACCACCACCACCAAGCAATGAAATCTCATCAACACTAGATTTTGTTTCAAAACAAAAATAAGACACTTTTTGTTGTTGAAAAAGGAAAAAAAATTAGGGAAACAGTAGGTGATTAACAACAACTAAATTTCTTTCAAAAAAACAAAATCAACTAAATTGTTCAACATCTTCAACAATCCGAAAACAACAACATTCATCATCATATGAAGCATATTCCTCAATATCCCTTTATACCCATAACTCCAAATTTCTCACACATTCAATTTCTTCAATTCTCATAATAACATGGCTTTATTCTATCATTTTTCAAACATTTATATCGAAATCACGGATCAAATGCCCTTCCGAAGAAAAAAAAAGAAACAAACAAAATCAAGCAAAAAAGACAATATAAATGTTTATGGACTCTGGGTTTTCAAAAAATTTCAATTTATAGAGAGAAATGAAGAGTAAATTGGCATAACTTGTGTAGATCTTTACCTGCAAAAAAAATAAAATTGTAGATCTTATACTTTTTCTTGGCGTTTTGGTTCTGAATTTTAATATTTAAGGGTTTATATTTATATATGAAGAAGCAGAAGCAAGAATGGAAGAAAATATTTAAGGGTTTATTTTCTTAGTTTTCTAACATGCCGGCTAAATTTGGATCTACAGTACCAGTACAATTGAGAAGTGGGTTTGATGATGGTGGCGGTTAGGGGTGGGCATGGTTCAGTTCGGGATGAAAACTAAACCGAACTGAACTGAACTGTTTGCTAAATTTAAAATAACTGAACTGAACTGTTTGCATTTCGAACTGAATTGTTTCAAACCGACCTGAACTGTTCCGAACTGAACCGAACTGTTATTATTAATACCTTTGAAAAAAATATGAAAAAAACAAATGAAATTAAATTTTAGTTACCGAACTGAACTGTTTCGAATCGAACTGAACTGTTTTGAACTGAACTGTTTCAGTTCAGTTTCAGAACTGTTAGTAATGGTTCAGTTTTTTTTTGTTCAGTTCAGTTTTTGGTTTTTTTGCCCACCCCTAGTGGCGGTGGTGATGGATTTGGCAGTGGTGGTTGTGGGTGAGTGGGACCTGGAAGAGAGAAGGGTGGAAGATAGTGTAAAAAATAATATAGTGTTGATGGAGTATGGTAAGAGTATACTCTTCATTCAATCTAATGGTTAAAATTTACTTTCCCATAGTGAGAAACTCTTTTCCTCACCCACCCTAAACGCCACCCAACAATACATTCCCAATTATAAGGTCTTCAAAATTGATATGATCGCCTATCTGGGTCCATTGCAACCATTATCAAACCCTTCTCTAATTCGAACGTAAATAAACATGGACTTTATTGAAGATCTTTCCCCTTTTAGAGGCAACCGGTTAATATTTGTTATCGCTTATTTTTTGCTTTTGCCCCATCCTTATACTGCCCTCAACGTTCCACCACTTATTTTAGACAACATGTTCAAGTTGCATGGTATGTCGGGTTCCATTACAAGTGATAGAAACCCTATTATTTTGAGCCAATTTTGGACTGAATTCTTCACTCTTCAAGGGGTACCCCTCATCAAAACAACAACTTACCACCGTCAGTCCAATGGACAAACTAAGACTGCTAACAAAGGCTTGAAAACTTACCTTTGTGGTATGTGCTCGAAAAACTGCACACTCAGTATAATACAAACCTTCACTCTACAATCCAGTCCACATCATTTGAGGTCATTTATGGGCAATCATCTCTAACTTTCTTACCTCATCCGAAAAGTGAATATAACAATATGTTTGTAACTTCTTTGAAATACTAAACTGTTCCACACACCGATGTTACCATGTAACCCACAAAAAATGGTAGTTTCATTCGCACAAAAAGTCATCCCAAACTCGTATTTTCTAATAAAAAATTATGCTTTGTAGACTAACTACATTAATGTGACATTTTATCCATAATATTATAAATTGTAATGAAAATTTTAAAATTATATGTTCGCCTGCGCAACATGCAAATTTGAATTCAATTTCTTATTAGTTACAAACCTGCACACAGTATTATATATCCCATAACTCATGGATCACACATGTCATCATAATAGTTTCAAGAATAGAGTTAATAAAATAAACTCATTTGAAAGATATACTTAAGATTGAAATTACGTTAAAATTGAAATATAGTTGAACTTATTCTTTGTTGAGATCAAATATAAAATGCAGTTTATTTTTAATAATTATTATGTATCTCATCTAATTTTGAAAACAATACAAAACATTGGAGATGGCAATATAGAATTCAGATTGCACCGTCTTGTTCAACTTTAAGCTAACAGACGCTTTCTTATCTGCAAGTGCAAAAATAAGTTTTGATCAATAATAATTAACTTTTTCACTAACAATTAAGGGAAAACTTGAGATTCTGATTGAAATCAATGTAATGAGTATAAGGTAATGAACATGCCTCAGGCAACTTTTGTCGAAAAATGACATCAAGTCGCGCGTCAAGAGTATTTTCCAACACTATCTTTCCATCCTCTGAGGCCAAAACTACTCCTCCAGAACTACATAGAAAAATAAATAAATAAGCATATACATAAAGTACATCATTTATTAATCATGAATTTGAGAGAGATTTATTTTGTATGTCGCTAATTTTTGTCGTTAATTTTATATTTTCTAGTAGCATCGAAGGTGTTTTCATAAAAAAGAATAAGTACGCATACAAAGCTTGTAACTTAATCAAAGCTTAAATTTTTGTGAATCTAATACATCTATCCCATTTCTTTTTATTGAAAATAAGGTGATAAGATAAGTAAACTTTTACAACAAATTGGTGTGATAAACAAGGAAATGAATAATATATTGTTTTAGAACTTGTCAATTTTCGTCATAATATAAAATGTCATAATGGACGGAAAAAGAGTAATTAAGATGAAATAAACCTGTCCTTAAACTATATAAATAAACCAAACCAGCCCCTAAGCTATGTAAATTTCACCAATTCAGTCCTTAAAGTATATTAAAATTAAAATCTGTCAATTTAGTCCCTTACTTCTTAATAGTAAAGACGAAATTGATGGATATTGTATAGTTTAAGGACTACTTGGTATATTTCTATTGTTTATGGACTAAATTGAACATAATGATAGTTTAGATTTAGAGACTAAGTTTATAGTTGTTCGATTAAGATGTATGGAAGCATCTAATTGTAATAAGCGAAGCAATAGAAAGTACAAAGAGTTTAAATAAAACTTAAGACAAACTTAGACAAATCAAACAATTAGAAAGTACAAAGGGTTCATGGTAATTTAATCAAAGATAAATAGAAAGATATACCAAAAAGGTTCATGTGTATCCACATCGTCATTTTTTGGTTGAGGTGGGAGATAAACACGGTCATCAAGGGCAATCTTAGGGGGTTGCACGTTTGCTTTCTCTGAGTATTCTTTTTTGACATCCTCTAGCAACGACTCAACAAGCTTACGATCACCCTCTCTACATCGTAGTAGCACAGATGGTTCCCTCAGGCGTAGTAAACCCTACAAACACATAAGCAATAAATTAACTCTGTCTCAGCTAGCATTATTAACAATTGGAAATAAGTTTTTACACCCAAAAACCAACCTACCACTTGGGAGAAAAAGAAAAGGAGAGTGATGTTATGAAAGTGATATATTAGTGATTTCATAAGAATAGAGAGATAGAGGGAAAATGGAGTATTAAAGGATGTAGAAAAAATTTAGGTGTACAAGTCTAAGGGCACTTACACAATTTTGTGGGTTAATTGGATACTGTTTGTTTGGATAAGGAGAATGGAGGATCCTGAGTTCGTAGAATTTGGGAATTAAATCTGGTGTTGTTGGGTGAATGGTGTTGGAGGATGTATGTCAATCAAAGAAGATTATGGTATAACATTTTAGTGGCAAGGTATGGAATGGAAGGTGGTCGTATTAGGGCGGATGGCCTGTTATTAGGATCAACTTGGTAGAAGTATATGATTGGTATATGTAGAGGTGTAGGGTTGGCATTGGGTAGCTGGCTTGAAAACAATTTGGTCTGGGTCGAAAACGCTCTTTTGGTAGAAAACTAATAAACTCATTTAAAAAAAACAAAAACAATTATGCGAAGCTTTGAGATGTCACTTGACAATCAGGGTCAGCCCATAACCGTTGGGGCGGGGTTATGGCACATGGAATCAACATTTTTGGGGCTCAAAAATATTTCTATTTATAGTATAAGGCACAAATCGAACATTATATAAATTGAAAATTAACAATTATACACATGGATAACAATGCTAATAATTATACAAACGGATTACGATGCTCTAGTGGCAAGAGAGACTACACATGGGCACGATGTTCTGTTCAACTCAGATTTAAATTGGTCAAACTCAAGATTTGAACCCATTAACCATAAGTACCTTTCAAAAACCCAACTATTAGGACATTCCAAGAATGCAAAGATCTATGTATACTACATCGGAGGCAAGTGCCACCGCTCAATTTATTCAATAATTTTATTTTTCTTCTATTAAAATTTAAGTATTGATCCTATAAAAAATTAGGAGAAATGAAGGTGATGATCAGAAAACGAACAAGGTGTCAAAGATTCACACAATTCCACAAATTACTTAACCCTAACTAAGTATTAAAACCTGTTTTTTTTTATTGTTCTTGGAAATTTGTGTATGATGAAAATGACAAAATTTGGATGTATAAATGATATCATTGTCTAAAAAAATGACGTAAATACCTGAACAATTATTTCTTTCATGAGTTTTTCGTATACTTTCTTATCATTTGAGATGCGTAAAAGTGCCTTTTTAGCATCGTCTTTCATAGAAGTCACCACCTCATCCTGTGATTGGAGTACCTTTATACGAGATGCATTTAGCTGCATCGAGTATTCACTACTCATGCAAATAAACAAAGTTTCGTCAAAAATTTCCTAATTTTTAATTGAAATAAATTGTAGTAGTAATTTTGAAGGTTTCTAAAGCAAGTTTAATATTTAATTTTTTCACTAATTAGTCTTTTGAAAATTAAAAAAAGTACTAATACACTCACATTTTTCGACGAACATCAATCTGTTTGGCTTTCCGCTCGTACTCTTGTCTAATCTTCCTTTTTTCAGCTTCAAGTAGTTGTAGTTTCTCAATGTTGAATTCCTAAAATGAATCACAATAAGGATAACAAAATCACCAATCCATTGATATTCAAATTATTAAACATTTTACAAATCATAACATTAATGCATGATGATAAGTTTGTAAGTCATTGATTAAAAATCAGCGTTGGTCCAATTGATAAGGATTCAACTTAGATCCTATAAGAACCTAAATTTGAATCTTGTTGCCGATGTGAGCTTTCGACCAAGACCTAACTTGTTTAATTATTTTTTCATGAAAAAAAGTTATCAATTAAACATACTTCCTCCGCGGCAACGGATATTTCATTAGCTTTCTCCTCAGCTTCTTGGCGGATGAACCTAATCATCTGCTGAATTTGCTTTGAGACATCTGCATCCTTCATCTTGGATATTCAAAGAACCTAGGAAAACATGTAAACACAACCCATTATCCATTTTATTATCAATTTCTCAAATTGAAAAGAGAAAGACAAAGAAAAACCAGTATATTTTCACCTACGATCAATTTCCTTCTCGAAACTTGCTACTTGCAACGAAAGTGTTACTATTTTGATTCTAAGATAATAGAACAACTAACTTATGTGCGACACATATGTGTTGTGTAATAATTAACAAAAAATGGAAAATTTAAATGAGAAAATAATGAAAATATAGAGCTAATTATTAGCCTTCATCCACTTGTTTAGTCAACAACCATGCATACATCATTTGTGCATTAGTTACGGACTGTTGAGGGATTGGATCTTGAACAAATATATCCTATTTTAGGAATATTGAACAAGCAAATCAAGGACAAAAGAAATCAACAAAGAATTTGTTTAACTTTTAACACAAAGTTCATATTTGACACCGTATTTATACGTTTTTTTTCTTCTATTAATTTTTCTCTAACATCATCAACACTTAAATTGAGTGTGTTTATAAGGTGTCCGTATACGTGGTTAATTTTGTGTCTTAGTTAGTATTACACTTATTCTAACTCTAACCCGAAAATAAGACCCACCTTTCTTGAAAAAAAATTACTTTGTTAACCAATAAAAAACCATTATTTTTATGACTTTCAAAGTAAATACAATCAAAGTCAAAATATGCTCGACAATAAAAAAGTGTAATACTTTCGTTAACCAATAAAAAACCATTGTTTGACAATGTATTTTATTTTTTTTGCAAATTAACTAAAGCTTTCTTTTTTTAAATTTTTTAGTCCACAAAATAATCCAGTTTTCTTTCTTAAATAAAAAAAACTACAAAAGTTTCCATATCACTTTTTTTATTTAACTCAAAAAGACATAATACAGCTCTCACTTTTTTATTTTATTTAGTTGGTGGTTGTGAGAATACTTCTTTCCTACTTTATATATCACTTTTGGGGAAAAAAAAAAATATGTTTTAGGCTTAAACGTGTGTTTAGTCCCTGTACTTTCACCAAATTTTGGTTTTAGTCTCTGCGCTTTTTTTAGTTTGGCATTGGTTCCTGCACTTTGTAAAACTTTTGGTTTTAGTCATTATGTTAAGTATCTGTTAAAAAAAACCAAAACTAACGGTGTGCCACATGGACCAATCATGACACGTCACGTGGCACACTAAAAGACAAAATTTTATGATTGAAATAAATAAATTTAAATAATTAATTTTTAATTAGTTTTTTAAGGCTGTTACTTGAAACAAGATTTTGCGCATCTTGAAGGCGCATCTGAAATTCCTGAAGATCTGTATCACCTGATCAAGAAGGCAGTCCCAATTAGGAAGCATTTGGAGAAAAACAGGAAGGACAAGGATTTCAAATTCAGGCTAATTTTATTATAGTTGTGCTTCCACCAGTATGGAAAATACGAATCAACAACTGCCATCACTCTTGTTGCTTGAAGAGATGGTCGACGATATTATAGTTGTGCTTGATATTATAGTTGTGCTTTCTGTGTATTTTTTTTTTGTATGCAAATGAATTGCTTTCATGTGATTTTGAAATTTTGGAACATTTGAAATTCATGTTTAGACTCTTATGATGTTAGTTTTGATGATGGATCTTGTTCCTTTAAAAAAAAACTAATAATAATAATAAAAAAAACTAATGAAAAATTAATTATTTAAATTTATTTATTTCAATTATAAAATTTTGTGTTTGGTCCACGTGGCACACCGTTTGTTTTGGTTTTTTTTAACAGATACTTAACAGAAGGACTAAAACCTAAAACCAAAGGTTTTATAAATGCAGAAACCAATGCCAAACAAAAAAAAATCGCAGGGACCAAAGCCAACATTGGGTGAAAGTGCTGGGACTAAATACACGTTTAAGCCTGTGTTTTATTAGGGAGAGGATTCGGTGCCTTTGGCTTCGGTGCCTTTAGTTCATTTTAGATGAGAGAGAAAGTTGGATGAATGATTAAAATAAATTAATTAGATGAGAGAGAATTAATGGTTTAGAGAGAGATAAGAACAAAAACCATCAAAAGCACCGAAAGACACCGAAGTCAAATGCACCGAATCCTCTCCCTTTTTATTATACGCCACTTTACAAACCAATGCAAGCTTTACAAAATTACAACGGTAAGCCGCTCTCATAGGGTTATAAGTCAGATGGCTTATTTCTCAACGAGACTCTAGTCCATGCTAATAAAACAAACTGAAGATGTTTGTTATGTGTTGGTTTCGATAGTTGTCTGGCAGTTAGTGGTATAATGAAAGAAGTGGTGGGATAACTCTATTTTGGAGAAACTCTTTTAACTTTTCTATTCTCAACTACTCGTCTAATCATGCCAATGTTTGTATTGATGATCCACGTAAAGTCTCATATTTGAAAATCATGGGTTATTATGGCTTCCCAGAAAAGGGACTACGTAAAGACTCTTTGAACTTTATCCAAAGTCATGAGAGAGATGTCTAAATACCTTGGTGTATTAGCAATGATTTCAATGATATTTTATTTGATTATGAAATGAATGGAGGAGGTGAACGAGGAAGGTGGTTAATCAATAGGTTTTGCCAAGCAATGTCAGATTCTATATCAACAAATTTTCCATGATTGGTTACCAATACATGTGGTTTATGAGTATTGACACATCAAGAGCAATTGAAGAACGTTTGGAATAGGCGCAACGACATGTGGCATGATGTGTTCTCAAATTAATGCACAATTGGAAAATTTAGTAACACCTGCATCTGATCACTATCCTATATTGTTGAATCATGCAATAATAATCAGAGTTGGAACTCGTCGTAATTTCAAGTATAAGAATGCATGAATTGTTAAGCCGTGTTTGGTGATATTGTCAAAAAAAAATTTGGTGATGAACAAAAAGACTAGCAAATGTACTAGTGTGTCGCTAAGTAGTAATAATTTATAAAAAGATTTTGTTTCCACGAGGATTACCCAGTTTCAACATAACTACTGCAATTATGATTAGGTAAATAGTAACAACTTTGGGGTTTACATGTCACAAAATGGTTGGTTTTAATTCCGAGAGGAAAGAGAGCAACCAGGTTATGTTTGATTTCATTCCATCAATTAATTGAGAAACTACAAGCCATGAATACAATGCTATTGATTACTTTTCAATATCTTTGACCAAATCATCATAGTTGAGACCAAATCATCATAGTTGCCTCACACTACCACATAGTCTATTATGAAATTGCCCGCCTTATAGGTACAATCATATTATTTTATTTGGTTAACCAAAGTTGTGAGACTCCATAATAAGGTGTTTTCTAGATTACCTTTGAAGAATGGTGAGTAATTTACCCACCAACCAATAAAAATGAGCAATTTATTGGTGAAGTCAAAATAGTTCATGGATACTACCTAAAAAGATGAATGTCCATTGGTTGAGGTAAATTACCCACCATTCTTCTATGGGTACCCTAGTTATCACCCTATAATAATTATCCTTTGATTTATTTGTTATTATATCAGTTTTCATGATTATCCACCAAAACATTATAGTCGTTACAAAAGTTCTTGTGACGTTATACCTTCCCGAGTATATTAAACCAATACTATACATGTTAAACATATTTTTCATCGTCCTCTAGCTGTCCATGGTTAAAATCATGGCCACCACAAAAAAAAACGTATTTTTCATCATAATACTACTCTTTTCATTTTTTGAATCAATTCATTGTAATACTACAATACATACATAAAGTATAATATTTGTACCGATAAATAAATATGGAGTGGAGTTGAAATGTAAAAGTCCATGCAAGTTAGGTCTATCAGATTATGACAACAATAAATCTCAAGCAGAGAATTCTCTAGAGACTTATTGATGAATCACATTCATTTTCATACATATATTTAGATTTAAAATCGAACTTGAATGTTCAATATTTTCTACGAGAATTAGATACACGTGTTAAATAGATTTTTCATCGTAATACTACTGTTTTCATTTTTTGAATCAATTCATCGTAAAACTACTATACATACATAAAATATAATATTGCACTGATAAATAAATATGGGGAAAAGTTGAAACGTGAAAGATCACAAGTCCATGCAAGTTAGGTCTATCAGAATATGTACAACAATAAATCTTAAAGAGAAAATTCTCAACAGAGGGATTTCATTAATCAATTAGAAAATAAAAAACAAAACACGAACCAAAAGACATGTTTAAAACTAATCTTTCAGCTGTTCATTATATACAAACATAATTAAACATTAAAAAAGGACAGAAAACGAGATCTTAACTTTTACATGCCTAACAGTTAGAAGACAAATCATGGCGACAAACCGGACAAGTAGTTTTTCCTCCGAGTAACCACGAGTTGAGACACGCCGTATGAAATTCATGGCCACACACTCCAAAAGATTGAATCATCTCGCCTTTTGTGAATTCATCCATGCAAATAGGACAATCTGTGTTCTTGTCACCATCGAAACTTTTAACCGGCGGCAACGCTCTTATTGCACACCTAGCAATCTCTGCAATCGTGCCAAAAGACATATTGATCTGTTGCAAATCTACTATGTAATGCCCCCTTTCCCTCATAGACCATGCATTATTTCTATTTTCTCTCATAGACAATGCATTATTATTCTGTGCAAGAGATTCAAAAAATTCTCTCCTTTCATACGACTGTTGTATTTGTACCGTATCCACAAAATTATTATTCATTTTTCCATATTCTCTAAAGAACTGTACACATATTAACAAGAAGATCAAAGCCAATATACAAATCAAATAAATAAATGTATGCGAGCCATGCGGCAACAATGACACGGGAATGAGTAGCATGATAATTGTGAACGATACACAACCCCAATTTGCCATTGTGACATACGTAGAGAAGAAGGAATGAAAGAAAGAGACCTAAATGGTTCACCTAAGCAACTTTGAGAATGAAGAGAATTGGTTAGCGAGTAGAGTGGAGAGAAGAACAGTCACTCAGTTTGGTTATATCTGAACGTTTATGATAATCCAATTTGTTAAGGATTTCAGCAAAACTAGGATTCCTTATTTTTCTAATTTTCCGTTTAGCATAGAGACCTATTCATCCGTATATATTGCTCTCTTAGCTTTATGGATAACTACCACTATGACTATCTTCTTTGTGACTGGACCACGATGACACTGTAACAAATTTTTCTATTTTCATGTGACTAAATATAGATAAATAATCTTTTTTATTAAGATTTTTTTTTGTTGAAGATTTTAAAGGAAAAATATTTATCTTTTTATATTTTGGTTTATCTTCTTTGTATATATACCTAAATTCAATGATGACACTATAACAAATTTATCCATTTTCTTTGTACCAATTTTTTTTTTTTATATCTATTTTCTTGTGACTAAATATGGATAAATATTTTGTTTTTAAGGATTTCAAAGGAAAAATATTTATCTTTTAATTTTTTGGTTTATCTTCTTTGTATATATACCTAAATTCAATGTGGGTAATTCAAATATATCTAAATATTCGGTAAACAATCTTAAAAAAATATCAATAAACAAATAACTAACGTTGTTTCGATGATTTATGAACGAACAAACGCTCTTTTTCAATAGGCTGGGTCAATGCTCAACTTATCAGGACCCCTGAACCTAATCAGACTCATCACCTTGAGACGATTGCCTGACGCAAATCAAATGCGGGTCACTATAAATATAATGTGGATGCCTATTTCTCTCATGCACTAAACAAAGTTGGCCGCCTTGGTATGTGTATTCAGGATGATGAGGGTCGTTTTGTGTGGACTAAAACGGAGTGGCTATCATGATTACTTGATGTTTATTTTGGAGATGCACTTGGACTGTTGTCAGCTCTTCGGTGGATATGTAGCCTTCATCTGACCAATGTTGATTTTGATATGGACTCAAAGGTGGTGGTAGATAGTATCTATGATCGTACACTCAGCGTCTCAGATTTTGCATTAATTATTAATGATTGTCGACGCCTATTTTCTTTTGATTTAACAACATCTGATATGAAGTTTATTAGAAGACAAACCAATGAAGTTGTTCAGAGTTTAGCTAGAGCAGCTCCTTGTCAGGCTAGTTTCCGTATTTTCATTTGATTGTCATCTTATATCTCTGCTATTATTTTAAATGAAATGCTTTTAAGTTTTCTCTTGTAAGAAAAAACTGAATTCAATTTATTTAGCTGTACATATTACTCCCTTCGTTCCTTTTTAAGTGTCTTTTTAGGGTGAATTTTTCGTTCATATTTAACTGCCGTTTTGGTATTTTAAGGGCATGATTTGTCAATTACATATTTTGTCAATTATTCTTATATTTTTCAATAAAACTAATTAATGCTATATATTTGGAAAACTAAAATTTGTTTTTTAAAACAAAGTTTGTTTGTTTTGTTTTAAAACAAAGTTTGTTTCTTGTTATCTCAAAATTTAAACAAATTTTTTTACATATGATAATAGTTCCATGAAGAGTTAAAATTCTATAAATAACATGAGTAGTACTTGTTAAAAATTTCAAGAGATATGCACAATATTTAAAAAATTGAAAATTGTTTGTTATGAGAGAA
>Ga0315913_1007291_pt1 | contig 13309 bp, 7 predicted proteins | sample MpolsnodulesMG_FD_207736 | JGI IMG/M metagenome (GOLD analysis project Ga0315913, IMG submission 207736) | Medicago polymorpha root nodule microbial communities from Los Angeles, California, United States - small nodules | ecosystem: Host-associated > Plants > Roots > Nodule | place: USA... | reverse complement strand
CAGTGTCACCCCATGGAGACCAACCTAGGGGGCTGACTAAAGTGTCCATAAAAGTTTTCATCACCATAACTCTTGAATATTGTTGCCAAGGCCTGCCCAAGAAGGTTTTGTACTTGTCAACAACAGGCTTTAGATCTGATGCAGCCCTAATTTGACAATTGTGAAATGAAATTCCAGTGTTTTGGAATGGGTCACCTCGACCTTGGGCCGTGATCATGTTAGCTTGGCCATCTAAAGGTTTTCTAGCGAAAATGTTACAGTTTTGGAATACTACTGCGGCGTTGCCAAAGATGAAGTCTACGGTGCCATAAATGAAGCATTGTCGGTAGAATTGACGTTGTGCATGAGCCATCAGAGTGTCTTGGTAACCTGATATAGCACACCGGTAGAAGACAGAGAGATCGGAGGCTGATCGGAGCGCTACAGCTTGACCCTTGTGAGGACCAGCGGTATTTTGGAAGGTTATGTCACGTGCAATGAAATGAAGTCCATCAATGCCTGAATTTACAAAATTTAAGAGAAATATGTAAAAATTAGAAACTATAATAACTATAACAGTCAAAACTCTAAAGTGTCTGTGCTACATAAGTTGCAAGAAAGTCGTTAGACGACTATGAATATCATATATACCCTTATATAAAGTGCATATTTTTGTGACAACTAATTTTCAACACCGATTTAATATTGAATTTTAGGGTTTAAAATTAGGTTTCAAAAATTCATTTAATGATCATATAGATTTTCACCAATTTTTTTTCTCACATCTTTTATGTTCAATGGTAGGTGCATGAAATTAACTTGTACACAAAACACATCTAGAAAAAACTAAATCTGTGAAGAAAATTTGGAGATCGAAAAACATTAACTAATTCATCACTGCCTATTGGTGGTGCCGCCAAAATCATAGATTGATTTTATTTTTCCGGTCTCTAACTTCCGTTGTTGGTTCAATTTTTTCAAGCAGTAGATATTGTTTTTCTCTTATAGCAAGAACATAAAACATGAAATGAAATATAATTCACCTGCTGTTGCAGAGCTGTAAGTGGTATAACCTCCTTGAACACTTCTAGAGCTTGTTATTATGGTATTTTGCATTCCATCACCAACCAACATAATGTTATCATTGTGAACAGCAACCTCAATGTTCTCTCTATAAACACCTTTCTTCACATGTATCACAAACCTTGTCTTATATTTTCTCTTAGCAGCAGCATTCAAAGCAGCTTGCACAGTCTTGTACTGTCCAGAACCATCTTTTGCCACCACAAGATTGAACTTTACTGGAGACTTAGACTGCAAAAGCTTCCTTTCATGCATTTGAAACCAATTTGGAAATGACCCTTCTTTTGTTTCTGCAAGTGACGGATCCAGAAATTTAGATTAGTAAAACTATATATATTTATATAAAAAGTACATGAGCGACAGTGTTATGACATCAATATTATCATTAACTGTAAATTTGGAGATTACTAAATTATAACATTTTTTCTAAGAAAAAATTAAAACATTATATAGCTAAAAAATTGAAGATACTTCAAATTTTATCTTCCCATTTTCAACCCTCTCAAATATATATATATATATAAGGAAATGCTAACAAGTGTCCTAAGGACACAAGATAAGAAGCTTAAAGTAGCAACTTTATTTTAGAAGTTGTGTATTCAACTTATTGAAATATTAAAAAGCAACTTTTTTCACATGAAATAACAATTATTTCCTTGTTTGAATCCTTAACAAGTGGCGTAAGAGCACTCGTTAATTCTTCCTAAATAGTGTTTTTGAATTTAGCAGTGCAATACTTAATTTTAAATAGAAAAATCTAAAATAATTTAGTACCTTTGTTATGTTTCAGGAAATGCATATTGATGGCTAAGATGTTCCTTATCATTTCAGTGACATTGGCTTGCATAATGAAATTGAAATCTTGAGCATTGAGTTCTAAAGCTCCACTTTTACATGTTTCAATATTTGTGAGAGAAGTTGTGAGCCATGTTTGTACATCATTTGGTGAACAATTTTTGCTTGCATTGTTTAAGCCTTCAAGTGTCCGGCTGAGATGAAAAATTGTGTTTTCAAATAGCTTCAAACAATCACCATGAACCGTTTTATGCACCGATGAGTTTTGTTGTTGAGAATTTTCTTGTGCTTCTTTTTGCATGGTAAGAGCTTGGTTTAAGGCTAATTGAACAAGCATTTCCCTGAATTCAACTCTATGTTTGATTTTGAAATGATTGTTCATTTGTGTTGTGTAGTGTTTGCATGGCTTAGGATGTGGTGTCAAATTGCACCACCAATCTATGTTGCTTGAGGAAGGTTCTTTTCTTGATGAGGCTATTGAGAAAATTGAAGATAAGAAAAAGAGCATAAACATTGTTTTTCCAATGATTGCCATATTTCAATTGTAGATTAATTGAAGAGTTTAGAAAATAACAAGAGTTTATGTTGCATATAACAAATGTGTGTATAGATGATGTTTTTGTTCACTTGTTTTTGGTTTTGACTTATGAGAATTAATCTCTATATGCATATATATATATATACTTAAATTTTTGTAGGTGGAGTGTGCAGATGAAAACGTGTGAAATGAATTGCAAGTGATAATGAAAAATGACACAGATACAGACAATGGATGCAATTGCAAGAAAGAATTATTTGAATATAGGAATAAAATCTTATCTTAGAAAAAATGGTATTACTTAATAATTCAGAAAGTTGAAGCCTAATTACTTGTTATTGTAAGAAAAACAAGTGTCCTCATTTGGATTCACATAGCAACATTCTTATGCTTACTTATAAACGCAGTAATTTGGAATTTGCGGCTGTGACTATAAATATAATTAAATTAATATGTTGATGAGAATGTTGAGTTGGCTAAGTTGTGTGTTCATTTCATATGCATGCATAATATTGTTAAAGAAAATTGAATATACTATCCTTTTTCTTCGGAAGACTTATTTTAGGCTGGGGTGAAGGATAGTTTCTTTGAACATAGTAACCAAATTCACCTGGTAGGGTTTTGTGAGCGTTTTGTTCAAGCATATAAAAGAAATTTTATTGTACGTACTCCATGTGCTTTTAGTTTGCAAATTAAGCAAGAGAAGTAAATATGTAGGCGATTTTGACAAAAATTGTGTCAACATACGTTCATTTTTTTGAAGGGGTCAACACACGTTCATCTATTTAAATTAATTTGTCACATCTTTGGCAAAAAATAAAAAATAAAAAGTTAATCGGTAACATTTTATGTTTTATTTTTAATCCTCTTGTTCCTAGGGGAATGAGATCCTATAAATCCGAAGTTTAAGGTAGAGGTAAATAAAGTCTAACCAAGAATTGTTTTAAATATGAGTATTGATTTTTCTTTTCTTTTTAGTTTTTGTGTATTCTAAACATTGAATTATTTATCCTTTACTAGGGTTTGAACCCAGTTCCTTCAGTTCATTGATCATAACTCAAATAAGTTGAGCTATCCATTTCTCCCAAAATTCGTACTTCTTGATCATTATTCATCTGGCATTCCTCAACTCATCAACTGAACTTTCTTTGGATGTAAATCTGAATTAGTAAATTCGATGTTTAAAAATTTATTTGAGTCAAAAGGGCATAAATGGTAAAATTGTATACATATAATCTAGTAACCCCCTTAAGAGTAATTTAAGAATGAAATTAGTTTTTTTTTGTTTTTTTTTATTTTCAGTAATTTGTGTCGTTTTGTTTTCGAAAAGTATATATATAAAATACATTTGCATTGTAAATATATCATGTCTCATCAAATACAAAGGAAAAAATAATATTGGGAAAATAATAACTGATAGAAATTTTTATAGAGGTCATCATGGAAGAGAAAATAATACTCAAATTGGAAATAAATTTTGTATTGATAAAATGAGAAAGGTGATTATATCAAAGGATACAATGTGTTTTATATAGTCAATGAGCATAATTAATTCCCACTTAGTGTAACTAATTTCTAACCGATTTTTATAGCTCTAATAATAACTAATGACGATAGTTTCTCATGGTTACCTGGAAGGACGAGCTGAAATTTGAATGTTGTTGTGAACTCGGACAAAATCACACCAATGAATAAAAGGATGTGTGGAGCAAAAGAAGTGGTAATCAATAGATAAAGTGTTTCCAAGCAACAACAAAAACAGACATAAATCTAAGTGTAGAGCAACACCACAAGCATAATCAAAACAGTAAAGATAAGCAATGAAAGAAAGGAACAAACACACCAAGATGGTAACCCAGTTCAGTCCAATATGACCTACTTTGGGGGAGAGAGCAGCCCTCCAATCCACTAAGATGAAAGTGATACAAATGAGTTACAAGAGATTAGCTTAAAAGCTCACAAAAGAACAAGACCTAATTTCTACTCATTTTCATGTCACCCACACTCTCAATGAATCCTAAGAGAAAACACAAAAGGAAGTTTTTTTATCCTTCCAATAGTGAAATCTCACTACCCAAGGTGTTTACAATGTTTCCCAACCCAAGAGAACCTCACTACAAAGACACTCGACCCTAAAGTTACCTCCTTTGTAATCTAAGTTTCTCTCTCTTCAAGCTCTCCTTCAAAATCTGCACAGAAACACTTATATAGCAGTTTTTAACTGTCAAAATCGTGTCACGTTTTGCCAAATCGTGACACGGTTGGTGAGTACGACCTAAGGTACGACCAACCTTATCCTGAAAACGTGCCTAGCAAGCCAAAAATCGTGACACAATTGGACACTCAGAAAACATGCTCTCGGCATTGCCAAAGCGTGTCACGGTTCACAAATCTTGTCACAATTTGGAACCTTCTTCCATTCACAAAATTGAAGCCAATACAACATTCTCCACCTTGACTTCTAATTGGTGATGATGTCAATATAACCATCAACCACCATGTTGCTCTCTTGAAAAGGAAATTACTCTTCAACAAACTTGATCAAGTCCAAGCAATGCTTGAACCTTGATCTAGGTAATGACTTGGTAAACACATCCGTCGGATTCTCTTCCGATGCCACTTTTTCCACCACAATCTCTTTAGATTCAATCATGTCTCTCACAAAGTGCAAGCGAATGTCAATCTGCTTGTTCTCTCATGATACACTTTATGATTCACCAAGTGAATGGAACTTTGGCTATCACAATGTATCTTCAAACATTATTTAGTAATTCCTAACTCACCAATCTTCCTTTTCAACCATGTGGCCTCTTTTACCCCTTAAACAAGGGCAATGTACTCCTCTTCAGTCGTAGATAATGCCACCACGTATTGTTGATTTGGCTTCCAACTAATAGTCATACCATAAAGAGTAAACACAAAACCCGATAAGGATTTTCTTGTGTCCACATTGTCCGCATAGTCTGCATCTACATACCCTTCCAAAGCGTCTTCATCTTGAGCTGCTCTTGTGTATTTCAAATTGCCCTTCAAAGATCCATTCAAATACCTCAACACCCACTTCAAAGCTTGCCAATGCACAATACCCGGATTTGCCATAAATCGACTCATAATGCTAACCGCATAAGCTAAGTCTGGTCTACTACAAACCATTCTATACATGATGCTTCCAACCCCACTTGCATAGGGAGTAATTTCCATCTCTTTCTTCTCATCCTCGGATTGAGGACATTGTTTTATGGACAATTTTGTGTGGTTACCCAAGGGAGTTCTCACAGTTTTAGAGTTTGACATTCTAAAACGCTCCACCACCTTCTTTAAATAACTAAGTTGAGATAAGAAAAGTTCGCCTTTGTCACGATTCCTCAAGATATCAATTCCAAGGACTCTCTTTGTCGGACCAAGATCCTTCATCTCAAATTCACCATTTGATGGCTAGAGCTTGCCATCAAGATATCATACACATGTAAAAGAAGGTAGAGAATGACTTTCTCACCCCTCTTCAACATGTACACAGAAGAATCATACCCGCTTCTCACAAAACCGGTCTTCAAAATAAATTCATCAAACCGACGATACCATTGCCTAGGGCTTTGCTTCAACCCATACAAAGATTTCTTCAAAAGACATACCTTAGACTTGTCTTCCACAAAACCTTCTGGTTGCTCCATGTAGATTGTCTCTTCAAGGTCACCGTGTAAGAAAGCGGTCTTTACATCCATTTGTTCCAACTCAAGATTGAATTGATTCACAATAGCCATAAGTATCCTTATGGAACAATGTTTCACCACCGGTGAGAAGATCTCATTATAGTCAATCCCCTCCACTTGAGTGAAACCCTTGGCCACAAGTCTTGCTTTGTACCTAACACCCTCAACTCCCGGAATACCTTCATTTTTCTTGAAGATCCCCTTGCATCCAACTACCCTTTGGTGTTTAGGTAGTTTCACAAGTTTCCAAGTTTGGTTTTTCTCCAATGAATCCATCTCTTCATTCACCGCCTTCAACCAATACTTGCTTTCTTTGCTCTCAAATGCCTCCTTGAAGTTTATAGGCTCTGAGTCTTGCACATCTTCATCCGCATTTTGAGCATAACACACCAAGTCTGCATAACCATATCTACTAGGTGTCGTAACGGTCCCCCTTTCTCTATCTATAGCAAGAAGATAATCAGGATCCACTATCGATTAAGTTCCACTTGTATCCGATGTTGAAGCTTCATCTTCCACATCATCTTTCTCTTCATTTGGAAGCTCCACCTCAAACTGAGTTTCCTCCACCCTGTTTCCGGTATTAAAGTCTCTAGGTCTTTACACTTCATCCCTATACGGGTCTCATCAAAGGTAACATCCCTACTAATCAAGACTTTTGATCATCAACTAGATTCCAATTTTCACAACTTGTAACCCTTCACACCTTCTAGATAACCAATGAAGACACATTTCAAAGTTCTACGTTCAAGCTTGTCTTGCTTGATATGCGCATATGCCAAAGCTCCAAAAACCTTCAAAGATGAGTAGTATGCCGATTTCCCACTCCATACTTCCATAGGTGTCTTGAAGTCTATACCTGTTGATGGACATCTATTGATCAAATAAGCAGTAGTGGTCACTGCTTCACCCCAGAAACTCTTAGGTAACCCAGCTCCTAGAAGCATACACCTCACCCGCTCCAAAAGAGTCTTATTCATGCGTTCAGCAAGATCATTTTGTTGCAGTGTTCTTGGTACGGTTTTATGCCTCTTGATTCCTTCCAACCTGCAAAACTCATTAAATTGCTCTTAAACAAACTCTAGGCCATTGTCAGTTCTCAACCCTTTAAGTTTAGTTCCCATTTGATTTTCTATAAGAGTGTGTCATTCCTTAAACTTTTCAAATGTGTCAATTTTGTTTTTCAAAACCAAGACCCGTACTCTCCTTGAATAATCATCAATGATGGAAAGAAAATAAGAACCTCCCCCATGAGTAAGTGTCTTGGAAGGACCCCAAAGATCCGAATGTACATACTCAAAAGGTCTACTAGAATGATGCATACCACTACCAAACTTTACTCTATGTTGCTTTCCTAGTATGCAATGCTCACAAAATTCTAGCTTGGTCAATTTATCTTTTCCTAGAAAACCTTGTTTAGCTAATTCAACTAAACCTCTTTCACTAACATGCCCCAATCTTAAATGCCACAATTCGTAATTATTATGAGGTACTACACTAGCCACCGATGCATTACCAATTACTATGGAACTATCTAAAATGTATAAACCATTCATTTTAGACCCTTTAACCGTAATCAATGCACCATGCAAAATTTTACAAACCCCATGCTCAATTCTAGTGCAATAACCTAGACTATTAAACATGCTTATGGAAATTAAATTTCGCTTAAGTTCGGGAACAAACCTCATATCCTTTAAAAGAAATTCATGGCCATCAAACATCTTTAGACGAACGGTGTCCATGCCTTGGACTTTGCATGCTTTGCTATTTCCGAGTCGAACAACTCCTCCTTTTAGAGCCAAAGTCTCAAAATATTCCTTCCTAGGACACATGTGATAAGAGCATCCTGAGTCCAAAACCCAACTCTTCTCCGGTTCCCAACTTGTGACCATTAGTGTACCCGCACCCTCATAACCATCTTCATCGGATGCCATCGCAACTTGAACGGAAGGACTACCATTGCCCCCTTTATTTCTTGAAATGACCTTGTTTGTGACAAAGAAAGCATTTATACTTTGATTTGTCAAAACCCTTGGATCTAGACTTGGACCTCGACTTCCCCTTGCCTTTTCCTCTATGATCAATCCTTCCCCTTGCAACATTCAAGCCTTCACCACCTTCATCAACCTTCAAGTCCTTGAACTTGGTCAATTCCTTGGTTCTTAAAGCCGATTGGACCTCCTCCAAAGTAGTGGTGCCCTCCTTACCATAAAGGATGATATCCTTGAAATGCTGAAAAGACTTCGGTAATGAATAAAGTAGCAACAAAGCCTTATCCTCATCTTCCATATTATCTTCAATATTGGCCAAATCATCAAGAATTTTGTTAAATTCCGCCAATTGCTTTGAGATTGATTTAGACTCCACCATCTTGAATGAATAAAGTTGTTGTTTCAAGAGTTGCCTATGAGCCAACGATTTCGTCATGTACAATGACTTCAACTTAGCCCACATCGATGTTGCGGTAGCTTCCCTCGCAACATTCATTAAAACCTTATCTCCGAGACATAAAACAATGGCACTCTTAGCCTAGTCTATCATCTCATGCTTCTCTGCTTGTGTCAAATTCTCCAGCATCGCCGCTTCACCCTTCAATGCTTCTACACACTTTTATTGTGTAAAAACCGCTTGCATCTTAACCTTCCACAATCCGAAATCATTACTTCCGATGAACTTCTCGATGTCCCACTTTGAACCCATGATACCAACTTTTACCAATTTACGCCTTAGCCCCACGGTGGGCGCCAATTGTTGTGAATTCGGACAAAATCACACCAATGAATAACAATAATGTGTAGAGCAAAGGAAGTGGTAATCAATAGATAAAGTGTCTCCAAGAAACAACAACAAAAACAGACCTAAATCTAAGTGTAGAGCAACACCACAAGCATAATCAAAGCAATAAAGATAAGCAATGAAAGAAAGGAACAAACACACCAAAATGGTAACCCAGTTCGGTCCAATATGACCTACTTTGGGGGAGAGAGCTGCCGAAAGCAGCCCTCCAATGCACTAAGATGAAAGTGATACAAATGAGTTAGAAGAGATTAGCTTAAAAGCTCACAAAAGAACAAGACCTAATTTCTACTCATTTTCATGTCACCCACACTCTTATTGAATCCTAAGAAAAAACACAAAAGGAAGCTTTTTTATCCTTCCAATGGTGAAATCTCACTACCCAAGGTGTTTACAATGTTTCCCAACTCAAGAGAACCTCACTACAAAGACACCCAACCCTAAAGTTACCTCCTTTGTAATCTAAGTTTCTCTCTCTTCAAGCTCTCCTTCAAAATCTGCACAGAAACACTTATATAGCAGTCTTCAGTTGTCAAAGTCGTGTCACGTTTTGCCAAATCGTGACACGGTTAGTGCTTACGACCCAAGGTACGAGCAACCTTATCCTGAAAACGTGCCCAACAAACCGAAAATCATGACACGTTTTTTTGTGTCACGATTGAACACTCACAAAACATGCTCTCGACATTGACAAATCGTGTCACGATTTGGAACCTTCTTCCATTCACAAAATTGAAGCCAATACAACAAACATTAAACCCTAAATAGTTTTCTCAAAAGAAGAAGAACAAAAGTAGATTTTCATTCTTATCTATTGCTATAGTCATTTTCATGCATGCTTTCTTAGTCGTTTTACTTAACTTATTTTTCCTTTTCTAATACAATTCATCTTATAAAATCTTTAGTATTCACCACTTTTTACACAAGAAAAGCCTGTGAACTCCCAAGATACATAAATCTTTCCTGACGAGGAAATTAATGAAACACGGATAGGTATCTTGCTGTATACTGATTTGCATAGGTGGACGCAGCTAGTCCGGGCACTCGTCCGGGTTCAATCGATACTTTCTTCATATTAGGTTCAACCCAGTAGACCATTAGTCCACTTAAAAAAATATATAAAATTGGACAAACTCAAATATTTTTCACAACCGCACAACAAAAGTAATTTGATGATGTTGATATTATTCGTACATTCACCGCAAAGAGGTCTCGGAAAGATTATTTACCTCCTAATTTTATTTAGCACACTATTGATAGGTTATACTTCATCTCTTATTTTAAATTGTACTTTTGTTCACAAAATGACAGACCTCTTTTATTTCGATTTATGACTACTTATGACTGTTTATCTATACTATGACTATTTCAAATAATAACATGAATAATATCAAAATAGTTGATTTTTTCTTTTTCAATTATACTCTATAACAAATTTCGTTATAAGAATACCATATTTTTAGTGTCATTCAAAAAGATAAGAATTTATATTATATGATATTATATTTGTTACATTTTTGGTGTCATCAAAAAAGATATGTTTAGTTTTTTTTAATAAGAAAAAGATATGCATAGTTTGTTACAATATAAAGGTGCAAAATATATATAAGTATATTATTTTATTTTTATGCATCTATACGTGTACTTTTAATTAAAATCAAAATTTTATAAAAAATAATTATACGCATTATGCAACACTAAAATAAAATTATACGCATTAGCGTAAAAAAACAGACAAACTGACACAAAGTATTACTCTAAATACTAATGTGGATATATTTCATAAAAAAAATACCGTTTATATCTTTATAAGCATTCTTAAAATTTAAATGTCTTCTCTGCTTTAAACCAAACCACCATTACCTCACCCAAAAATTTTATTAGGGAAAAAAATGGAGTTGACGAAATGCAGCATGTTACAACTTAGACGTCTCTGATTCATAAGTTGCACATGTCACCCCCTCGTGAATATAGCTACCCTGTCGCCACTTTTTTTTTTATGTATACTCGTGACCACAAGGTTTTATTTCTCATCGTTTCTGAATGAAAACTTGCCTGCACGATCATTCGAGTTTATAAATAAATAATTCATAACTCTTATGAGTTTTATACTATTCTGTTTCATGTGCATGTAGGAACCTAATTATGTGTCCCACTCCAATGCCGGCGGGTCATTTATGCTTCATTTTACATTTGTTGTCGGTAAAGGTCATATAGCTTATGATATGATCGATTAATATTTTGGTGTCAAACTAAATAATATGACATTTCTTTCTTTATTAGATAATTGTATTGCAAAATTTGTCGTTGGATTGAAAGTTTTATCATATATATTATATCTAAATATATTTTCATTAATCGGAAATCATTTCCATGTTAACAAGATATGTAAAAATTAACGTGTTGCATAAAAGTTTATAAGACGTTAATTTTGATGTAATTCGTTAATATTGATGTAATTTGTTAGTGTATCAAGTGATATCTAATTAATGTTAAATTTTGTAGATATGATTTATGTAATAATAGCTTTAAATTTAACTTTGGATTTATAATACGGTTGCATATGATATAAAAATCATTGGCGGTGTCCTATGAAGTTTGTCATGGTGTCAATTGATCATATAGTTTATATAGACAGCGTATCATTGAGTGACCACGTGGCTAATGATTTTCATAATGAAATTCTTCACTTCTTAATCCTAAAATTTGTACATTATTATCTTACACAAGTCAATTAAAAATCATCATCGTGGCTGTATATTAATAAATTTATTCCAATAAAAAAATGTTTGGAATCTGGATTACTTTTTATTCCAATAAGTATTTTTGACAGAAAGTTTACTCATTTTATTATAAATACAAGATTGAATTTATATTGGCCAATTTTCTAATGGCTGTTTTAATTTTTACTTTCTCTTTATTTATCTTAATATTCGTCTATTATATAAATATATGTATTTTTTTTATAATCCAACCTGTAATTGCGGAAGAAAACCTATGGAAAAATGTATATGTTAGATAAAACAATATTACATAACAATTATGTGCATTTTATTGTTTTTACTTACTATAAAAGGGGTCAATATGTCCATAAGTCCTAACTCATTTAGTAAAAATGTCAAAATTGTAAGATTAAATGTCGTGATCGAGGTTTGAATTTCGACTCATTCACTTATGTGTGTGAGTTTAATTGCTATTTGTTATTTCGTTTATCCAAAAAATGGGTCAATGTGGCTACTTATTTATTTATTTTATCTGATAACTCATAATATTTTTTCTATTACAATAGTATTAATAATAATGATATAATCTTATTAAATCATCTATATGTTTTCTTTTGGCAAATATTATTTATATGTTTTTGAAAAAGAATATCCTAGATCTAAGAAATTTCTTTAACGGCCATATGACATGACATTTTTAGTAAAGTAGGTTTTTTCAAAAGTCTTGGACTTGTCTATTTTCTAAAATATTAACCCTAGCCCGAATCTTATGTAGGCTATCTCACATCCCCCCCTATCAACGGCATCATATACTCCAACCGTAAATGAACTTCAAACAAAAAAATGCGTGTGTATATGAAATGTAAAGATAAATAAAGTTTTCTGCACACAATTTGATGATGATATATCCAAGAAATGTAAAGATAAATAAAGTTTTCTAGAAATGTTTCGATAATTATTTTCTCTAATCGTTAATGGAAACAAACTGGATTAAAAGAAAGTCTTTAAAGTTTTGCTAGAAGCTATCCATGAAGGTGTTTTTTAGCAACTCACACCTCAATGTGTGATTTTTACTTTTTAGTTATAATTTTACTAGAAGACACCTTCATAAAAATTAGTTGGTGCTTTTTAGCAAATGTTTATAGAATAACTTGTTAAAAGACACATTCATAAAAGTTTGTTCAAATAGAGTCTCCAAATACCTGTGACCAATAAAATATTCTCCATATATCATGAGTGCATTTGGAACACACATCTTTGGAAAAGGTGCTTTAGTGACTATATTACTACTATATTTCTTATACTTAATATAATTATTAAGGGATTAATGAATGATTTAATTAGGGTTGGGAAATTCGATCGAAGTTTCACATTGAGTACGGTGAAGAAAAGAGATAGAGTGTTATTATAAATATAAATATTTTTTTAGACAAGAGATAAAATGAAGAGTTGGTTTGAGTTTTTTTCACCATAACATCTCTAATCTTTTGGATGTACCGTAGGCTTGAATAATTATGACGTGAGAGTTTGCAATTTTTCCGTGTAAAAGCTGTAGTTGAGAATTTTGTAATTTTGTAGTTGTAAAATTTGCAGTTGTGGGAGAGTTGAGAGAGTTTACAATTTTTGAGTTGTTTTTTTTTTTTTTTTAATTTTGGTTTTTTTTTTGTTTTTTTTTTTTTTTT
>Ga0315913_1007289_pt1 | contig 13312 bp, 4 predicted proteins | sample MpolsnodulesMG_FD_207736 | JGI IMG/M metagenome (GOLD analysis project Ga0315913, IMG submission 207736) | Medicago polymorpha root nodule microbial communities from Los Angeles, California, United States - small nodules | ecosystem: Host-associated > Plants > Roots > Nodule | place: USA... | reverse complement strand
GAAACATTCACCATTCTGAAGTGCAAGCATTCTCTTTCTCTTCTTCAGTTCCGAACCTGTCTCATTATTTGTATCTTCAGTGGTTGTACACGGACCAGGGGCAGCAGGAAGCCCAAGTACCAGCTGGCGTCCCGTCAATAAGTTTGAGGCCGAGGCAGCTGAAGAGGAAGACGCCAGAAACTGAAAGTGGCCTGAAGCGCATGCACCAGCAGCTTGTTTTGCGTGAGACGCGGTCTGAACAGCTAGCATGTCATGTTTGATAGCAGAAATCTGACTCTGCACAGCAAGCATTCTCTCGTTAAAATTAGGCACAGGTACCGTACCGCCTAAGTTGTTGTTACGACCAGCAGGAACTGTTGCGGTAGGTGGATTATTGCGCGCCGTGGTAGCAGGGATGGGGTCCTGAAGCCATCTATTGGTGGCAGCCGTACTAATTCTTTGAGCAGCGGGTTTTAGAAACACACCCCAATGTCGGACACCGTCATCAGCATCTAATTCGAACAGTTCCGAACACGCTTTGTCTGTATGTCCGAGCACGCCGCACCTGTGACAAAAAACACCAAGTTTCTCATATTTAAAATGAATGGTAACAAACTCGTCGTTAACAGCACGAACACGCCAGTCCTTTTTCAAGGGTAAAGTAACATCAATTGCGACCTTGATTCGCATATAGGAGCTGTGGATTGAGTTGCGGTCATCAAAGGATTTGAGGGTTCCTAGGAAGCTTCCTATGCCTTGACCTACTTTAGGTTGGTTGAATCCGAAAGGTAAACCATGAACCTGTACCCAAAAATCTATGTGATTCAGTGGAACAAGATTAGCAACCGCCCCGGGAGCAATACGATCAACTACGATGTGGAAATTGTCGTAGAGCCACGGACCTTCTTCTAAAACGCGTGCAGCATCTACCTTGTGGTGGAATTGAAACAGATAACGGTCAGCCACGGACTTGGTAATCGTAACCCGTTTACCTGGCTTCCATGCACGAGACATACGCTCGCTGAAATAGGCAAACTGGATTTCCCGATCAGTAAGCACGCGACCTATCAGACAGTGTTCAAGAATGGCAACAGTTGCAGGCTCAGAATCAAGGCTGAGAGTTAAACCCTCATCAGACAAAGTGAGGCCATCAAGGTTGAGATTGGCTGGATCCATGGGAACGGTTAGCAGCTGGAAAAACGCGACACAGAAAGCACAGAGACGCAGGGAGACTCAGGTTGAAAACAGACAGACTGAACAGGCGCAAACACAGCTAGGGTTAGGTTGTGAGAAACAAAAACAAAGGATGGAACGGTATATAAGGACTAGCCAGAAGCATCTAGATCATGGATCAGATGCAGAACAACTTCTCACGTAGATGGATCCGGCCCAAGGCGCGGCGGCAGCCCATGAAAGGGGTGGCGCTAGAAACCCTAAGCGTGGAAACCCTAGGAGACCGAATGCTATAATTTGATCAACCAATAATTATTGTTGATCTAAATGAGAAGTGAATTCTTCTAAGTTAAATTTCGTATGTAATATAAGTCTAGTGAATAAAAAAATAAGAGGAAGTTTAAACCGCAATTTCAGAATGAAAAAAAAAAACAGGTAAAGAACTTCTCAATAATAATGAAATTGTGACATGGTTGTCCCCGAATTTACAAAATGTCAATCAAATTAGTCCCTCCGTTAAGTTGGCCTGTTAACGGAGGTGACGTGTACCGTTAACCTCTTACATGGCTTACCAAGTCAAATGTCATGCAAGCAGGGACTAATTTGGTCGAAAATGATGAAATTACCAAGGACCAAATTGATTGATTTACATAAAATTGCAAATTCCCCAACATCTCTTTTTCCACAAAGTCTCTTTCTTCTCAACGTCTCTTTCTTCCCCAAATATATAAATTTGTAACCCTAATTTTATAATTTGTTACCTAGAGTTCAAAATCCCCAAAATTTCTTCCATTAATTGATGACAAAGTTCTTCCCCGATTCAAAAAACTTAAAAACCTAATTTTTTTTTTTTATTGAATTCGAAATCCAAAAATCCCCAAAAATTGTTCAAGCTTTGGTGTTCAGAAATCACTGGTGTTTGTTTATGCCTGTCATTTGACATCACCGGTCCTCTCATGCCATATCTCCTTGTACTCATTCCCTGGAATAAAATCAATCAAATCAGACCTTAAATTATAACACTATCCATCAAACCAGTCCTTAAATTATCACAATAAGTATCAAATCAATCCTTATTTTGGTCTCGGTTATACTTGACTAAAATCTAAAAATATTCTTCACTCCTCACTCCGACTAGTGGTTTGTGTTCGAAATGGGCAGCGCATTCCAGCTTGGTGCCTGTTTAAATTTAACCGCTACCAATCTTGTTCACATTCAAGGTAATTTTGTTTCATTTCATCGCTCTCTATTTCATTTTCCAAACTCCTTCACTAAAACCTTCTTCTCCAATTTATTTTCAGCGAGTTCCAATTCCAAGTTTGCACCTCAATCAGTGGTTAGTAACTAACAATTCAATTATCCTCTCACTAATTTTACATTAAGCTAGCTTATTGTGTTTGGCTTTTTTTATAAACTAATTCAACTAGCTTATAGCTTATCATTTTTCTCTTCAATTTTACCCTGTTATCTTAATTCAAAAAACTCAAATAGTTATGTGTGTGTGTGTGTGCGCTTATTTTAAAAAGTGATAATAGTTATTTGATTATTTGGGTTTTTGCAAGAGGGCACTTCCTATACGTATATTATCAGTGGGAAAAAAGCGATCACCTGGACTGCAACTCATGGTTGACGAGTATGTTGAAAAGATCAAATACTATTGCAGTGTTGAGGATGTTCAAATTCGGTCAAATCCAAGAAATGCACGGTGAATTCACTTTCTCAATTTTCTTTCAGCTGCTTCATTTTGTCGAGTTTTGATATGATGAACACGAGCTTCAAACTTGCATTGTCAGTTTATTTACGTATGTTGCAACCTTTCATGCGCTCTGACGGAAAATATTCATGTAATAATAATAATATATGTTGGCCAGCTAATAATCTCTCCAACTTAGTAACTGCCCCGGCTTTCATGTCACGTAAATAAATTCTGTCATGTTAAAATTTCACTTGACCCTGTTATATGAAAATTTGGCATCTATATTTTCATAGACATTAAATAAGAGAGATTCTATTGAAATTTGTGAATTTTGTCCAAGGAGACATAAGAACAAAAACTTTACATGACAAGGTGTCGTGAAAATTTCACTTCAAAAGATCTTTGTATGTCTTGTTACAGACGAATAAATGTACACAAAGAATTGCTTTTTCAATTGTCTAATTGAAACGGTGGATCTTATTCTTTGTGTTGCAGTGACCATAGGGCTCAGGTTGATGACGAAGACATGGCAGTGATGAATCTTATAAGGTCTGACGATTGGGTATAGTCTTGTACATGCATGAAATTAGATTACAGTAACAAATAATTTTGTGCTCCTTATTGATACTATGTCATTATAATGTTTTAACTACAACTACTATGGTTGACGTAGTTTCATTTTGCAAAGATTGCTGTATAATTAACTGCTATGGTGTCTACTTTAAGTCCTTGCTTGAAAGTTGAAATCCATTTTACTAGCAACTGATACTTTCAAGATATAGCAGAAGAGTTACTAGTCTATAGGTCTTTGTCTTATTGGCATGAATTGGTCTTTTCTTTTTTCTTAACTAAGTTTTGTCTGTCATATTTTAGGTTGTGATGTTGGATGAGCGTGGGAAGGATTTACGATCTGAGCAAATGGCAGAGTTGGTGGCTGATGCAGGAAATACTGTAAGTAGATATTGTAAATGATATCTTCATGGATCGTTACAGCTTTGATCCACCATGTACCATTATATTTTTCCACACTAAAAGAAATGATACTGATGTTTCATGTTTACTGTAACAAACTGAAAAATATACCAAAGGTTTTAACTTGTACCAACTCCAAATCCCTTTCAGATTTTCTTCTTCTTCTTCCCCACCTAAACTTGGTCATTGTGGATTTAATTGGGAGAGGAGACAATTTTGTGAATGGTGAGACAGAGATTTATTGGATGTGATGCTCACCTCAAAAATTTCTTCTGAAACACACCTTAGTAATTGCCAACATGAAGCAGCCCTTCCCTGCAAGCATGCTGATTACCTGCAACTAGCAAACAATCTGGTCGTCAAATTGTAGCAATGCACAGTCAAGAGTCAAACAATAGAAGCTTCATGGGTCCATTTTGGATCTCTTCCCCTCCAAGGAAGCGGGTTTACCGATCCACTTTCTCTGCTACCTCCTTTGTTGTGCGAGCTACCTCTTGACGACAGCAATGCCACTGAGTTGGAGAGCAACCAGGTTTAGAAACATGTGTCGTTGATGAGGGTAAACAAAGATTTGCAGATAGAGCTATGGAGATGAAGATAGACGTATGTGAACTGGCCTCCTGCCTTTATTACCCGCATCAAATTGGATTAGGATTGTGCTGTGGGGGTAACTTAATCATCTGAGCTGTCAAATTCATCCTTTTATACCTCTCCTCAGTACAACCCTCCTTATTATGGTTTTGTCCTCCAATTCCATGCTTACCCTGACTTTGAACATTTTATCTTGTGATCTCGTAATTTTCCCTCTCAGCTTCCTTCCAAGCTATCAAGATCAAACACTTTACTTCTTCAGTCTCTGGGTCACTCTTCTGAATTTGCCCTTCATTATTAATCAAACATGGGTATTTATAAGATTCTCCAAACAGACATTCAATATCTGAAAACCTTATACGTATTTTGCATACATCAACATACCAGTATACCTTACTCACTTTTCAATTGCCTTACCATGTGCTTATATAACATCCAGAAGGCACATACCATATACAACTGAAGGAGGCATATTCAAGTCTTTTTACCAGTTTTTTCAGTTCAATATGCACAATCTCTTACCACCCCTTGTTGGTTTCTTCCAACATATCCCTTGCATATATATGGGTTGCTTGACCAACAAACAAACTTCCATGGTGCGTGCATAATTTAATCTCACCAACCTCACTTGGTCTACTAAGAACCAAGCAAAATTACATTACGACCAACCAAAAAGAAGTAATATATTATATTAATCATCTAAATCCATTATTAAATCACACATTGGAAATCACTAACATGGGAAACCCTAACATACATCAAATATTAATCTAGATTGAACTGTGTAAAGCGATACCTGGGTGTTCATCTGTCATTTTTATTGTTCACACTGTTTTCTTGCTGAAGTCGTTTTATGTTTCTATATTTATGTCTTCTCTAGGATGGTGTGTATACCCCAGTTTTGTTTTGAATAATGTTTTCTGTTAAATGAAAATAAATTTTAATGATTTTTGCTCTCTTATAGGGTGCTTCGCGTATATCTTTCTGTATTGGTGGACCCTATGGTCATGGAAGAAAACTAAGAGAACGTGCTAACTTATCAATCAAGTTATCTTCAATGGTCTTAAATCATCAAATAGCATTACTTGTGCTTGTGGAACAGCTTTACAGGTAACATATCTCCTATAGTATTCTGTTTTTTTCTTTAATTTCTTAGTCTCCAAATGCAGCATCATGATAACAACATAGTAGTAATACTTTGACCTGGACCATACTATTGGCCTGCTCTGCTTCATCTTACTGAGTGAAAAAAAGACTTTAGTGGGGACAATTGAATCGAATGCCACTTTTAAGAAAGCTTAATTTTGGTTTACAAGAAAGATTAGAACACAATTAATTTTCCAGCCTTTTCAAAACCTGGAGTTTTACTTTCTCAAAAGAAAATATTATCATTATACCAATGCCACTTTTGGGCTTTTGCATGAAAATTCTAGGTGTCAACTGTATTTTATTTTATTTTATTTAAATGGTTAACACACTCTTCAATCTTGATTTGTAGGTCATGGACAATTTTAAGGGGACAAAAGTACCATCATTAGATATTCTGTCTTATTTTGTTTATCTTTCATATATGTCTTTATGATGACCTGTCCAATTTTCTTTTAAGCATTTTATATCTTGTCTATTTCCTAGATTTTTTCTTTTGAATTTTGAGTGCTCAATATGAATAATAGAATGTATGATGAGTGTACACTTGAAGTAACGACGGAAACTCCATTTTCTCATGTTTAGATGTTGAGGGTTTTCAAGTGAAACTTTTTTAAGTCTTAAAATTCTAGGGTGTGCTCTGGCTGTCACTAAAATTAAAAATTGACAAAAATATTTGTTAAGAGTCTCATATCGGACAGGACATGACTTGACAATGTGTTTATAAGTGGGGGTAATCCTCACCTCACAAGCCGGTTTTATGGGGTTGTGTTAGGCCCAACCACGATTTCTAAGATGGTATCAGAGCCTCTCCAAGATCCATTGGGTCATCTGCTATCAGGTTTCCGCTATTGAGCCACCCACCATTTATGTCCACGAATCAAGCCCAATAGTGCTGGTCGTGAGGGGGTGTGTTAAGAGTCCCACATCGGACAGGACATGGCCTGACAATGTGTTTATAAGTAGGGGCAATTCTCACCTCACAAGCCGGTTCTGTGGGGTTGTGTTAGGCCCAACATGATTTCTAAGAATATTCATGAAATTGTACTTTGTCGATCATTTCAATCGAATGTTTTTTTTTGAAGAAGCATTTTAGTCGAATGTTATTATTCTCTTAGTTTTTTTTTTTTTAGTTTTAACTAATTTTGTGAGGCCTAATATAATATGTGCAAATTTGCGATAGAAAAACCCATGTTTTAACTTTCAAAAATTTAAATCACTTTTTACCATTTTTCGATGCAATATTTCTATTTTTATCCTCTTAACCAATGTCTATGAGTATTCTTTAACATTTCCTTAATAAAAGGTTTTGTTAACGAGTTAAAGAATTCATTAATAAAAAATTTGTCTTAAAAATATAAGTTTTTACTTTTATTTTAAAAATAATTACGCAACTTTTTGATGCAAAAGACATTCATCAACATGCTAAAATAAATTATTTTGATGGAAAAGGATTATTGATCACGAGATAAATAGATAAAAAAGTCATCGATATTGGCCTCAAAGTCACTCAATCTCCAATATATTGTTCTACACTTCTACCAACTCTCATAAACCATGCACATGTTCTCTGCCATAAAAAGAACAAACAACAAACCTCCAGTCTCACTCATTCTCTCATCTCCTCTTCTCTTCTATTTTTCGATTCACTGCATTATTTTCTATATGTTTTTGTTTCTGTTCTGCTTTTATTGTTTTTCTTGGTTTTTTTTTTTGTTCTGTAAGACTACGATTTGTACTTGTAAGGTTTAAGGCTAGTATTTCAAAGATTTATGGTTGAGATTAAGCTCAAGATTTGTAATACATCATATGAATATCTTTCTCTTCTATTCACTTTGTTCAACTATAGCAACCTCAACATGTCACACAATAATACAGAAAACAACAAACCTTACGATTCTCAACTTGTACCCGTTTTCCACACTATTTTTTTTGGAACAATATGTTTTTAGTCTTGTGTTTTCAACAAATTTCAAAATTATTACACCACTAAAACAATTTTGGCTGATGTTTGCATCAGACAATTTTCATTCTTCGTGGTACTAATGAAGTTGAAAAGATAAATCCTAAAATTGCGTATTTATGTAAGTGTTTCTTTTCAACACTTTGATTCTCTACCACTATTCATTGTGTATGATATGCTTTTTTTAATGACATGTGTTATAATTAGTTGTTAGATTGATTTTTTCCTTTAAACACAAAATCTACTACACTTTATTCTTTGGGTCAAAACAATTGAGATACTCAACCCTTTGTTATATGTTATTCTGTGTTTGGTGATCTTGATTTTTATTGTATTGTAGGTTGAATCTACGCTTATGAGAAAGCTTGTAGGTTGGGTTTAGGAAGCTCACTATGATCGTGCAACTTCAATGCTCAAAGAGTATTTACGGAGATGAGTTGAACTCACAATCTTGCAAATTAGTCGGCTCTTACAAACGAATTCATCTTTCATTGACTATTGTGGATTATGGACAAGAAAAATAAAAAAATCTCTATTTTTCTTGTAAAAAAATTAATAATTTCTCCACTGTGCTCACAAGTTATTGGATGGCATACAAAATGGATGATTGATTGATATTTGATCAAAAATTAGATAGATGAAAAAACTTAATATCAAACACAACCAATCCCTTTGCACTGTTAAAAGATTTATAGCTATCATCATCAGTTGGTGTGTAAGTAACAACTAGCAGGCATTCACATGGGCATCAGTCATCACAGTTATCTGCATTACTTGATTCCTTTTTCCTCTATTTGCAAAATAAATATGTCCTTTGTCTAGGGTAGCTGTAGTTCAATTGGGTGAATTGATGTGATTTTTTATTTTATTTTTTTCATATTGAAAAGCAAAAGAAAAAGAATGTGAACCAATTAAATTGGTGAGATGGAATAGAATGTGAAGTTGATAGGAGAGTTAAGGTAGCACTCATTCTGTCACCAATGAGCCAGCAAAGAGCAGTTTTCAACTAGAGTAAATTGATTAAGATTAAGATACTATAAACTAAGGATTAATAATTTTGATAGAGTAATATGGATTATTGAGAGGGAGAGATCAAAATAATTGGCATGAGTTGATTGCTACTTGTTATCCATGTTTTAGTTTTTTGTTTTTATGAATATTTTTGTTTGGTCCTCGTGAGCTTAGTTCAGTTGGTAGGAACAAAACATAATATATGTAAGGTTCAGAGTTCAAACCAGGGGTGTTCAAGGGTTGAGTCAACCCATAGAACTCGGTCAAACCCACCCAAAAAAATCCAAAAAAATGGGTTGGGTTGGGTAATTGGGTGGGTATGATTTCTAAAAATGTAAAACCCATAAAAATAAATTGGTTTCGGGTAAAACCAGACCCAAAAAACTCAATTACCCAATAATGTTAATATTTTTTATCTTTATTTTCATAGGGTAGAAGAAAGTTATATTTTCAAAACATACACATTGTACCCTATATATTGATACTAATGCAATTTTATGTCATGCAACTTTAGTTTGTTGCAAATATTTTATGATGAAGTTTATTATTTGATATTCTATAATGCATAAAATTATAATAAAATAAATTAAACATTTTTTTTAAGAAAATTTAAAAGTAGAGTACTATTTTAAAACAAAATTACCAGGACTTGTCATTTAGTCATTTAATATTAAAAAATAGAAGAATAAGTTGGGTAACTCATTACCCAATTCAACCCAACCAAAAAATTAGTGGGTTTGCTCAAACCCACCCAATAGTATAACGGGTGATTATTTTACCTCACCCAAACTAGAGAACCCTATTTAGTTGCTTTTGAGTTTGGCCAAACTCAACTCAAATCCACCCACGAACACTTAGAATTTTTGTTTTTACGAAATCATTTTGTCCTTTTATCCGTTAAAAAACATGTATTCCGTTTAAATCGTTAATCAATACAAGAAAGAAAATCGTGGAAAAAAAAAATCAATCAATAAAATAGAGTAAAACAACGTCTTTCCAATGTTGGAGCTTAATGGTTAACCAATAATCATACATACAAATTATAAGATTTCTACATCGCAAACAATAAATAAAAAAATTGTGCTTATCTTTAAGATTACGAAGACACATGCTGAGATAATATGATAGGTTAACTACTTTAATTGATGTATGATGGAATGGCATATAAGTAGCTGCACGAATGAGAGCATATACCTCTCATTTGACTTGGTAGAATAATCAAACCCACTATGATTCATTCATAAACAAAGTTCAACATACACATCAATTAATTAGTGTTTAATACAATATAATATAGTTTTTATATTAAGAATAATTTCTAAAGATTGATAATTGTCAATCGACAAATTGATTAGTTAAATAATTAAACCAATAATTTTTCACCTTGATGACAAAACAGTTGTCCATTTTCTAAAAGGATATGAATTTTAATTTTAGAAATTCAATAATGATCAAAACACTTGTTCATTTTTAACAAAAGTCAATTTCAACGTTGCAGAAATTGTCTTTGATAGAGAAAACAAATCAAATATGTCAAAACTTGCACTTTATATAACCAACAACAAATGATGAATTTACATAGCTTTTTTTTATAGATGAATTTACATAGTTAGGAGTGAGATAATGTTAATTCAGCTAAGGAATAAATTCTCCAAGTCTAGAACTGTTATCTTTAAAGAAAGAAAAAAATTAACAAGCGTGTCTTAATCTACGCCTTTTTTTTTTTTGTCTTAGATGAAGTGGTAATCCACTAAAATTAAACTCATACACAACTGCGAGGTCCTAGGTTCAAACCTGGGTTACGACATCCAGCTTTGCAATTTCGGCATTTGCCAGTTGAACTAGGACTTCTAGACTAATCTACGCCCTTTATTTCCTTAATGAACGAGATTAGATTCTGGGAAAATCTCTCTGTATACATCCTCTTCAAGTCTCTGCGTAGAAAAATATTTTTAACATCCAATTTTTGCCACGAACATGAAAATCTAGATTCAAATTTTTACATCTTTCATTTATTAGTTTTGAAAGTTCGGTAAGCCACCTCAGTTCATATGGTTTGAGTCAGAGAACTAGTTTGCATTTAAGTCAAGTTCAACGTCATAACAGTACCATCAGATAACCAACTCCTGCAAGAAAAAGTTTATAGTGTTGTTATTTTCTTGGTGGTTGAATTGATTGAGCTCATAACACATATTCATCACTTCACTTTCTATGCCCCCTAAGCTTGGTTACGTTTTCCTTAAACCAAGCACAGTTGACAGCGACTAATATTTAATCTTGTCATATGAGTCATGACCTTATCAACTTAGTTATCTACCTTAATAATGTTTTAAAATGAACATTTCTTGAATTGATTTGATTCTCTTATCTTTGGACGATTCGGGAAGAAAGGAAAAATAGGATTTTCAATAATAAAGCTTTGGAGTTACATTAGATGTTGGGTAAAGTTAAGTTGTTATGGTTTATGCGGTTGAAGACAAAAATAATTAATTTTGCTTTTGATTATCATGTATGTGGTGTCATCCTCTATCTTGCATCGGAATCACTTCATAATTGATTTGTTATTTCTTTTGTGAGATTGTTTTGTTATTTTTGGCATTGTCGTTGGCCTTTTTTTTTGCACACCTTATACAGATAGGCCATGTGATGGTTTAATTTATCTCAATTTGTCTCTTTGAAAACAATTGTTTTAAAATGAATTATAAAATCATACAATGTTGCAATTATTAAAGGATTAGTTCATCTATCTTGATTCTTAATAAATATGACATATTCACTTAATTTCAAATCACAAATATTAACAACTTAGTATTTTTACAGTCCTTGCAAAGAGCAATAAAGGAACAATTGGATCAACATCTTGCAATTTATGAAATTAGTTTGAAATGTTGATTGATAATAAGAGGATTAAAGTATCATTAATAAATTGGTTTGATAAATTGGTTTAAGGGATATGAGACTTAGGCTCCTTTCGATCCTTAACTTTTAAGGGATATGAGACTTAGGCTCCTTTTGATCCTTAACTTTTAAGTGCAAGAAAAAAATTGATTGGAAGAGGAGAATCCATTATGATTTCGAATAGTATGGCCATATGACATGAAGTATATTGTACGCCTACAAACGCACTACTATTTGTGAATTATTATTGTTACTTGGTTAATTATTTTGGTTTAATTAGAATTTTGATCTCTATTTTTACCATTTTATGGATTTGATCTTTCTATTATAAAATTGATAGTTTTGGTTCCTCCATCAAATATTTAGTCTAAAATATGATTGTATGTCATATATTAAATAAAAAAATTAAGGATTTGTTTTTACAATTTTATCAATGTTGATCTTTTTCATCATTAAATCATATACCACGTCATTTAATATATATCCTACCATCAATTTTTTACTTCAAAAGTCTCGTAAAAAAATTAATTCAAAAGTACAATGAAGGACAATCGACAATTTAATTTTGGGGTTGTGATGGCAGAGCATCTTACGTTATTTTCAGCATGTTTATCAGTCATTGTCTTTATGTTTTGATCTGAAATAGAGAAGTTTTAGAACATCTGTCTATAGTTTTTAGGACAATTCTAAGGTCTTTTCGAAGCAATTCACTGCAAAATCATACAAAACAGCAAAGCAAAGCATCTCAAGAGGATTTTGGAAGAGAATGAATGAAGATTCAAGAGGGCACAAAAGACGTTATAAAGAGGAAAAACTCTATTCTAAATTCCAAGCTAAATTTCATAGAAGAAAACACTCAAAAGACGAAGAAAAATGTGAAAACACAATATTGGGTTGTGGGGGCGCGCCTCAAGTGTGCAAAAAACGCATTGGCGCTCCACAGGTGTCAATCCATACGCGAGGCACATGCACAGCCGGGAAAAAACAACTTTTTGTTGTTTTTCTCTTGCGAGTTTGAGGAAAAGGCCTAGTGTTTCAGCCCAAATCCACATGGATATCAACCTACAAATACAACTCCTATCATTCACACATTCTCATTTCGAACGAAGCGGTTCAAGAGGAAGGCAAGCACTAGAAACTTCAAGGGAAAAGTCTTTCTCCTTAACCTTAGTCTTTAGAGTATATTTTATTTCTTTTGTAATTTGTATTTTGTTACCATGAGTAGTTAAACCTTATTTGAGTAGGGTTCTAAGTCGAATCTCTATTTTATTTGTTAGATTAATTTTAATTAAGTCTTTTATTCAATTATTTTATGTATTCTGTTTAATTTTTAATTTTATTATGCAAAAGTCTTAATACTTTCATCAGACCTACCAAGGTGACATATCCTGGGAAGATGTCTGAACTTAGAAATACGATGAAACCGGACGTTGCATAATTATTTTACTATTTCCTCCTTTGTAAGGTAAACGACATTGGGCTGTCCGTTTGTTGAATTACTAAGGTAAAATAAAGCATGTTGATGTACTTATAAGAGTCATAGATAAAGAAGAGCCTTTAGATTACAATTTATGAATTTTTATTTTCATTTGTTTCAATTACTTCTACAAGAATAAGACCCCAAACAACAAACTAACGAATGCGTGTGTAACCACTTTAGAATTGACAACCCTAAAACCGCATATTGCTTTAACCCACATATGAATCTGGTGCAACTCAACCATTTAGGATTGATAAATATATTTTTTTTCAACATGCTGACATTTTTTTGTCAACATTTTTTTTTGTATTTTGAAAGGGTGCCGACAAAAAATGATAAAATAATAGTACTCGTAACAATGACTAACGTGAGAAAATGATTAAAAAATGAATGTAAGATCCTC
>Ga0315913_1007287_pt1 | contig 13313 bp, 6 predicted proteins | sample MpolsnodulesMG_FD_207736 | JGI IMG/M metagenome (GOLD analysis project Ga0315913, IMG submission 207736) | Medicago polymorpha root nodule microbial communities from Los Angeles, California, United States - small nodules | ecosystem: Host-associated > Plants > Roots > Nodule | place: USA... | reverse complement strand
AATTCATAAGCTCCTTGTTAAGCCGGAGGGTAAGCTGAAAATTTAGACTTATTAAAATATGGCATAAGCAGCTTATGAAACTATGATAAGCTATTTTTATTTATTTACCCAAACACCTTTAAAAAGGTTTATGAGAATAGATAAGCCCACATAAGCTCAAAATAAGTCAATCCAAACGGGACCTTTAAGCACCAAAGACAACACAAAAGTGTTGATACACTAAAATTATATCATATACAAGTCATATGTGAAATTGCTTCTTCGTCCTCACTATTTACTGGAATGTGACTTTCCTCATTTTCTTTTTCGGGTGGTCGGCTACCTCTTTCAACTATCACCAGTTATTCAAACAAAAACTGTCTCTCCACAAAATTATCCGGGATTAATCCAATGCACAATACATTCAAGCCCTAACTTCAGAGAAGTGCATTTTTGGTTTTTTGAGGGGCTCATTGAGGAATTTTCAAATAATTCTTAAAAAAATTGAACAGGCCCATTTAAGCCCAATAATAAAAAACCGGCACCCGTTTGTAAGTAAATAGGTTTAGCAGCAACTACAAACAAACAAACAAACCACACTCCTCCTTCACCACCGTAGTTGCGGCAAAATGCCTCGCGCAACCACTGTAGAGTGCCCTGGTTGTCCTCCACTTCGAGCTTTAACCTTCGACACACTTGGTCTTATCAAAGGTATTATTATTATTCTTACTTTCAATTAGCTTCTAGTTTTTCTTACTCTTTCTTCTTTCTCTTCTTAGTTATCGAATCCCGTGAAAAACAAGGAGGTCCCAAGATTGTAGAGAAATGGGGTAAACCCGATTCAACTAATTCTGTCAACGCTGTTTCACTCATTGATCGCAAATCCAACCCTGTACGTTTTCTTTCTCTGCAATCATTGTTTGGTGTAATTCACTTCTGTTTTCTATTCGTCTGTGTTTCCTCTTCATTCTCACTACTTTAAATGCTATCACACTTATAACTGTGCAGACCCTCATTCAATGTCTGTACTTAATTAGTTTACACTGACAGTGCACGTCCTTTAAAGTGGCAAACATCTAAGAAGTTAATGATTCGCCAATACTATTTTGTAGTTTATAGCTTTTCTTTTCATTTGATTCATGATATTAAGTTTCTTATTATTTGCCTATGTTTTTCTGGTGTTGCAGTTATTAGCCGTGTCAAGAAAAAATGGACTGGTAAGGTTTTTTTAGTTGACTCTGAGCTTGTTTTGTTTTCAATTTTCAATATTTGTTATAAAAAGTTAAGCATTTCACTCATATATGTAAATATAGATTGAGGTTTTGAGCCCTGTCTCTGGAGATTCTCAAGCTACAATTTCAAACGCCAATGATTTGGATCTTGAGTCTGAAGACAATAATGTTATTGGTTTGCATCTATTTGCAGAACAGAATCTTGAGTTAGAATCCAGGTATATAAACCCTAGCTTTATGATAGTTTAAGATTGTTTTTTTTTCTTATTGTTGTGTGAATGCAATAGCATATACATAAGAGTTTTGTGCTATATTTAGGTTACTTTGTAGGTATGTCTCACGTCTATTGCTTTCGACAAGTTCTATTAGTACCCACCCTAATTATTAGTGTACATAATTGTAATTGTTTAAGTTTTTTTTGTCTTACATCTTCCAATCATATATTTAGTGTTACTAGTTACCACCGACCATATTCCTGACATAAATATTATTATTTAAACAAAAGTTGATAGTTGTAACTACAATCTTGTTTAAGTAATTTGCTTATAGGCAAAGGATTTGAGAGGAGAGAATTGGGTAGGAAAGAGTAGTGTCAAGTCAAATAATAGATGTTCTTTCTTTCTTTTAAAAAAAGTCAAAACATAGATGTGAATTTCAATGTTCTATAATCTTTTTTCCTTTCTCTTTTTAAAAGTGAATCTCACTTCTTTTAAAAAAATATTTATTTATTTTATTCCTTTATTTATTTAATTTCCTAAAATAGTTTTTTAGTATTTTAAAGAATTTTGGAAAGATTATCATTTTAATCTCTTAAGAGTTTTGTTGTCCATTGTGGTTTGATTCGAGAGATTAATCTCTGCAATTGTGCTTAGGAAATAACAGTTCACAACAAAAAAGTATCGTTATAGTTATAACTTACAATTACAACTTTCGTCATGGTTCCTCCACCAAACACAAACACAATCTATCTCATATGTCCAAAAACACAAGAATAAAAGTTGTGATTGAACAAGAGTAAGAGTTTTGCAAAGTCAAAAAACATCCTTAACGAGGAAATTGAGAAGATGGGCTGCAGAAAATTGTAACCCGGTTAAAGCTACCCGTGAATGGTTGGAAACTTTCAACACAAATGTTTCAAAAACAAGATAAAAAAGCTTGAATTTGAAGTCGTGAACAATATTGTTGTTTCTATTAAGACTATAGTTGCTTGTTTGAATGACTCGGAGTGATTCACTAAACATATCTTCAAATTTAGTCAACCGTTTCTGGAAAAGATTAAGATATATTTGACGTATCACTCTTTGAGCCATACAAACAAGCAACTATAGTGTTAATAGAAACAACAATATTGTTCACGACTTCAAATTCAGGCTTTTTTATCTTGTTTTTGAAACCTCTGTGTTGAAAGTTTCCAACCATTCACGGGTAGCTTTAACCGGGTTACGATTTTCTGCAGCCCATCTTCTCAATTTCCTCGTTAAGGATGTTTTTTGACTTTGCAAAACTCTTGCTCTTGTTCAATCACAACTTTTATTCTTGTGTTTTTGGACATATGAGATAGATTGTGTTTGGTGGAGGAACCATGACGAAAGTTCCCAACCATTCATGGGTACCTTTAATTAGGTTACGATTTTCTGCAGCCCATCTTCACGATTCCTCATTAAGGGTGTTTGTGTCTTCGCAAAACTCTTATTCTTGTTCAATCCATTGACAACTTTCAATCTTGTGCTTTTGGATACATGAGATGGATTATGTTTGCGACTTGGTGGAGGAACCATGATGAAAGTTGTAATTGGAAGTTATAATAATACTTTTTGTTGTGAACAATGTATTTCCTTCACACGATTACAGAGATTAATCTCTCGAAGTGAGCCATAACATTATAATTTGCTCGCTTTGACCTGCACTACATCACTGTGTTAATTCTCCGTGTGCCCCTTGTCACATACACCATTTTTAATGCGTTCACAATCTGCAAGTTATTAAGTGGGTTCTCATTTTTTTAAAATATTAATGTTGCATGTGTGCGCTACATGCACTTGAGCTCTCATGGTTGAAATGCATTAATCACTTGCATTATATGCTTGTGTGTTTGCACTTGTGTATGTATGGGTTCAGCTATTATGTGTTTGTGGTTTTATATTTGTGGGTACTTCCAGCATCATTCAAATGTTTCATTGTTATTTAGGGCTTATAATTTACTTACATGCACGGGCAAAGGGAATGCAAGCATAAGGTCCATTGAAGTCCCTGATTCAGCAACAGGATCTTCCAGCATTGATTCTTCAAAAACCTGGAATGTATGTAATAGTGGTAACATCTTGTGTTGCAAGGTGGACAAAAATGAGAAGTTTGCTTTATTTGGAGGGTGAGTTTTTTATGATTTGCATGACGTAGAAACTTTTAAGTTATGACGAATGCACATGACTATTGAACGGTTTAAATAGTTTTGCATTTTATGGTAAAAAAAGGAAAGAAAGAGTGAAGGACATTCAACTACTAGAGGGTTCTGATTTTATGATCAGCCAGATGTAGTCCCTCAAAAATAATGATTAACGAAGAAATTATCATTTTAAAAGAACCGTTATTTTCTACAACAGATGCAGGGGACAAACTTTTTTATAATTCTACCATTGAGCTTTAGCCATATAGTCTGTGCTGCCATACTTAAAGACTCCTATAGTAGTATAGTACTGCAGATATTCTTACTGATTTTGTGGGAAACCTTATAGATATAAAAAACGATCCGAGCATACTCTTTGTGACAGATAACACTTGACCAAAATGATTCTATTATTGAAGGTTCATAAAGAGAAAAAAACATCATTAAATTCTAGACTTTCCTTACTGCTGAAACATGAATTAGCTAGATTATGCATCTATCACAAGCATATTACAAGTTACAACTGATATATCACAAGCATATTACAAGCTACAACTGATATAAACATCATACATATTGACACCCTTTACCACAACCTTTGATAATCTAAACAAAACGTCTTATAGTTATTATCCATAAATGTGTTTACCTGACACATGAGAAATAACAAATAAGTACTTTATTTGTAGGAAAGGCGTTGAAGTTAATATCTGGGATCTTGATAACTGCACGAAGATCTGGAATGCCAAATCTGTGAGCCATGAACCTCCTTCATTTCAAATTTTTATTAACTATTAATTTTTCTTCTCCACTTTATCTTATGCTAGAACGCATTTTGTTTTTTGTTTTACCAAGCTTGGTTTTACTAATTTTTTTAACCTATGCAGCCTCGTAAAAACAGCCTTGATATATTTACACCTACCTGGTTCACATCTGTTTCATATCTAAGTAAAGATGACCATCGGAAATTTGTTGCTGGCACCAATAACCATCAGGTACTTTTAATCAGTGAATTCTTCTTAAATTCCAAACTAAATGAAGAGAAACATCTTTGGTGTCAAATAACACGAAATACTCCTCTTTGATGTTGATATACTTCAACTAGGTGTGTTAGAGGGTGTACTAGAGATGTTTGAGAAGGATTAATAACCCCTCTCAATCTGGACTTGCAGAGAAATACAATTATATTTTATCAAGAGGGAGTGGAAACATATATTTCCACAAAGTATATTTACGGATGAATATTTTATTGCCATGGACTATGGCCAATCTTTCATGCAAAGGATTATAATCTAGTTAATGTGTTTGACTTATTTTCTTAATTTGATAAGATCTAACCTTTGATATTTCTATTGTTTAATATTCAATTGAACAGAAAGCTAGTTTTATTTCTCATTTTTGCCAAGAGTCTCCAAAATATTCTTTTCAAATCAATCGTTTGTTACTCAAATTTATAATATGCGAAGGTTCAATTATTTTTAAAATTAAATGCAATCAATTTAAATTTTTATATTGTTAGAACCCACTGTTTCTCTCTACCATATATTGTGCATATATTTCTTCAAATTTTCCTTTTTAAAGCCGTGTCTACATATATATGTGTGCCAATTTTCAGTTTGAATACAAAAGGAAGCATATATTGCATATTTTGACATTATTTGATTCCATGAAGTAAATATGATACTCATTAGTGAATAATATAGTTTGTCACCTTAATGCTGCATGCTATATCTCCAATTCTCCTTTTTATTAACAAAGATGAGGAGAATGAGAATAATATGGTTTCAAATTTAAACTGTGAATGTGCTGTTTACTTCACTTTTTAATTCAGAAACAGTGAAACACTTATATCTTGTATCTCTACTTATACATTTTCTAATTAATCTTCCATTTTTAACGCTGGTCCTTTGAACAGGTCCGCCTTTATGACATATCTGCTCAGAGGAGACCTGTTCTCTCTATTGATTTTCGCGAGACACCAATTAAAGCACTGGCTGAGGATATAGATGGCAACACAATCTATCTAGGGAATGGGTCTGGTGACATGGCTTCTGTTGATATACGTACAGGTACCCCCCAAAAGTTATGGAAATGTTTCATAAATTTAAGTAGTTACAGCATTGTTTAACTTCTATATTATTCAGTATACTGTAGTATTACTGCTATTCTTCATTGATGTTCCTCACTTTTCCATCTGTAACTGAACATTTTGGACTATCTTATTTGATACATTAATTCTATAAAATAATTTTCTTTTAGACAATGTTATAAATTAGCTATTATCTGGCGAGGGTAGTTTGGATTTGGCATGTTAACTAATGACAACAACAACAACAACCAAGCCTTATCCCATTAAGTGGGGTCGGGTCGGCATCTGGCATATTGACAGTCCCTCAAAATACTAATATTAATGTAATTAAGATGAGCCTTTGTGGCTTTTTCTTTGATGTTTTCCTGCTATTTAGAGACAATTGATTGTCAACTGATGCAACTGTGTTATGTTAAAACTTCTAATTATTGTGAACTTTATTCATTTCATTTGTCCTCTAGTTGGCCTTTTTGAATGACTTTGTTTTGCTATTATTTTATTAAATACAGGTAAAATGCTAGGATGTTTTACCGGAAAATGCTCTGGAAGCATTAGATCCATTGTCAGGCACCCCGAGCTACCTGTGGTAGCTTCATGTGGTGAGCATTAGTCTTTCTTTTCCCTTATGTGTTGCATGTTCTTTCAAGTTTTAAACTGGTTCTCTGATGAAGTCTTGAATTGATCACAATTTCTGAATAGTTATCTCTACAATTGTTTTTTTGTTTACCTGGAGCCAAATTATAATCTTATTTATTTACCATATCGACCTTGAGCATGATTTCTTCTGAATCTCATAAAGTAGTACAGAGCATGCAGTTACTGGTTCACTTTATTTTTTCTAGATAAAGTGATGCCCTTTCTTTGTCTGATAAAAATATATCAAGCTTCTGTTATCAACCGAGTTTTGCCATGTCCAGCACTATTACTCATATAATCGCTATTTTTCTAGGACTGGATGGCTATTTACGACTTTGGGATACAAAGACAAGGCAGCTTCTTTCATCTGTAGGTTTCATATCCTTTTTCTTTGTCCTTTTCAGAATTGCTATTGCTAGAGTTCACGTTGTTGCGATCTGTATGTCACCTTTGTTAAAATTGCAATCTCCATTGTTGAGTTTGGGAGAAGTTATTTAGAAGAGAGAGAAAGAGAGAGGGAAAATGAATTTGTAATGTTGTTATTGTTATTGATCTGAATAGTGCATACAGGTAGATATAGAACACATCAGTGTGATACAGCTAGCACTATAACAGCTATCACAGATTGATACAAGAGATACTAATGTAGTAGACTAAACTTAACATATTGAACTTGGTTTACTTTATGCTTAATACTCTAATAACCTTAATCTAAAAGAAATTAATGATATCTGGCCATTCTAAACTATATTCTTAACATATTTGAATATCTGATAAATAAACCTATGAGCTAAAGTCTATTAACTTGTATTTGATTAAATCCATGTTGGGAGAAAGATACTGTTATGTACTGTTTGACATGTTCTGACATTGAAAATAGTTGTTATTTGTGAGGCTAGTAAAAAGAGTTTGAGGAATGCTAGCAACACTCACTTTTGAACACTTTCTCTAGCACTCACTCTTTTATTGGATGGAATTCATGCATGTCCCACCACTTTGTGTGGGTTCTATTTCCAAAGGTACACTCACAATAATTTAAACCAATAAGAGTGAGTATTAGAGAGAGTGTTCAAAAGAAAGTGTTGGTAGCATTGCAAACATGAGCCTGGGTCTCCAATGACTGTCATAGTTGTTTTCTGCCTTTAATAATGTGCATCTGTTAAGTTAGTCATTTTGTTAAAAAAAAATATTTGTGTTCTTGTATCATAGTCAGTCATAATCATATATTTTGATTGGTTGCAGGTTTTCCTTAAGCAGCCTATTCTGCATGTTCTTTTTGATTCCAATTTCATTGTTGAAGGTTAGTCTTTTTGATCATCAATTTCATTGTTTCTCAATGTTGTATTTTTTTCAAGATTCTCAAGAAAAAAGTGATTGATGATGAGTGTTGCTTGATGTCAGGAGTAGTCAGTTTTATTCAAAATTATCAATTAATTAAAAGGGACACTGGTAGAATCAAAATTATCAATTAATTAAAAGAGACACTTGTAGAATTTAGTTAGAGGGGCTGCAATAGATCCATTGTTAATGGGAAACTCTTGGTGGCAATTCTGTTCCCCGTTTTCTCTTCAGATTTCCCTATTACAATTCCGATCTTTTAGCTTGTAACATTCTTTGATTTCTTTTGTTTGTTTGTTTTATTTTTTTTTTTTCTGCCTTAAATGCATGGCCTAGCTGTTTATTCATATTGTATGTTCTTATATTGTTTCCAGATATCTTTGGTTAATTAAGTTCAGTATGGTTGCTTATTCTGCACCACTAATTTTATTTACACAGATACACCCAAAGGAGCGGATTCGCTACCAAGCAAGGAAGAAACTATAAAAGAGATCACAGATGGGGAAGAAGTTGAAGCAACACCTTTGAAAAGAAAAAAGTCCTCTAGAAATAAAGAAAATGTGATAGATGGTAGTCAAAAAAAGAAAAGAGCCAAGGAGAGTGAAGAACACAAAAAATCCAAAGGAAATGATGAACATGAGAAGATGGCATCAAGAGACAAAGGAAGCAAGTCAACATCAAAGAAAAAAAAACAAGAGCTCAAAATCTGAAATTCCAGATGAAGGGTTGTGATTTAGCTGGATTTAATACTATATGATATATACGCTGAGGAATCCAAACTAATATTGGGATGTATGGATGGTGATTGATGATGAAGGTGGTGAAAGTTATAGCAGGAGTTTGTGTTTGGCAGTTGGATCAGATTGTAGGTTACTTTATGGTGAAGTTATTAGGATGGTTAGTTTGTGGAATTTTTATGCACGTGATAAGTGTGTTTTAAGTTAACCAACATGGAGGAGACAGGATTTAGGCATCTGTTTACTTGTGGACAGTTAATCCTATTTTCCTAGGCGTGAAATCATTTTCTTTATTCAATCAAATTTTGTTGAGTTGATATGTTTCATATGATTAGGTGATTACTTTTATTTGTATTAAAATTAATAGAATATCTCAATTTGTGCCTTATGAATGCAAAACATTGTTGAGAGGTGAGATCCCACTAAAGATGATCAAATTATACTTTGTCAACAAGATCAGCCATCGACTAATATGACATTATTCCCTTTCAAGAAAGTTATCTTTTCCTGAATTGCCAGTGTTAGAAATATGTTAAATTATAATTAAATTTGAATAAATTTTTTATATGTAATATATATCTTATTTTTGCTCTCAATTTTAAAACCTTAAACAAGTGATTGGAGGTTCCATTTTTATAACAAAGGTAGACATTTTGTATCAATAGTGTGGTAACTGGTAACTGGAATTTCCACATTTTACAAAATCATTTATATTTATCGAATTCCACTCAATTTATATTACTAAGTTTAGTACTCATAGTAAAAATCAAATCCTACATAATTTTAAATTTGCATAATTTTTTTTATTCAAGTTGTCTAATGGTTAGACTAAAAGATAATTACTATTATTAAATTTTAAAAAAATATTCTAGTAGAAAATCATTATTTAAACTTGAATAGAAGGCAAGCGAGCAACAAGCTACGCCTTTGTCTTAAAGGCACACCTAACCTATCAATCGGGATAGTCAGAAGATATCTAAGTTAAAATAAAAATTGTCTTGTTGTCCAAGTTATTCAAACCAATTCTTAATTTTTAATTTTTAAGGTCCATAACCGACCTAGTGAGGAGGAACACATTCACAATACGATAGAATCGAACAAAACGAACGAGGCACACAAAATTTGGAAGCTAAGAAAATGGGTTGGGTTTGGAGCGACGATGATAACAACAGCTCTTCAGGTTCCGATGAACGTTGCTCCACCAGGAAAGTGGTGAAATCTCAGTGCAAAACCGAAGAGGTTGAACCTGGAAAATTCGTTAGGAAATGTGAGAAAATTGAAGAACTTCTCAAAACTTGCGCTGGAAGGTCAGTAATACCCTTCTCTTTTTCCTCTTTATTCTAACCCTATTCCCAATTTATTTGATTTTAGTTATTAGTTATTAGGAGGATGGGATTTTTAATCTAATTTTTTGAATATTTGCAAAATCACAATGACTCACTGTTCTGTTATTCTGCCAAACCGATGACGAATCCAAACGTGTGCTAAAATTTGTAGATAATCCATTCAAACATCCTATCTTTTATGAAGTCTTGGGTGTTGTATGTGAATCTTGTTTACGAACAAGAATAAAATGCTAAAACCACCAAAGGTTTCGAATGGATTATTGGCAATGGAAGTTATAAGTACTGTGAAAAATACTTATTTGGTTTAGTTTTTTTTTTTTTACATGCTCTGAGATAAAGTATCATCATATGACATGTGCACACTGTTCTATTTGTGTACTGTGTGGGTGTTTGCTTGCCAATGCTGCAATTGATTTTAGGGTTATGCACAGGCAGCATTACTTTTTACAAGTGCTCCATCAAATTATCTTGTAAAAAGTTTTTGTGCTTTATTGGTTGATTATATTTTTTGGTCATTATGTTCTTCGGATTAAGAGCTGCAGTACTCAATTTTCCTTTTCTGTGTACCTGTTTCATCACCCACCCTCTCTGCAAATGCGACTCAAACTCTAATTTCATTTTTACCTTTGGACTAATTCTCAGGCCTGTTGAAGTGCTACAATCAAACAAAGAGTACACAGAAGAAGATATCACCAGTGAGGTACTTAGAGGAGGGTCTACCACATTTGGCTCATCAAATAGCTCATCAGACCATGGAGTGTTCAACTTCCCTGGCCTACGAAGTGATATTGAAGTCATGGAGCGCAACCTCTTTGGCGGTCTCGGTCGCTTCTTTGAGGCAGCTGAAGAAATGAAAAATGGCCTTTTTGATGTTATTGCAAAGTCTCCCTCTATATTTGATGCAGAGATGCCATCTTCATCCCGTATGAGGCAAGGGATACCTATTGAAGATAATGGCCAGCAAGAAACTCGTCCTAAATCCAAGGATATGGAATCAGCTGATACTGATTTCTCTGCATTGGCTAAAGATGTTTAAACTAAATTGTCCTGCAAACTTACTATATTTTTACTAGTTGTGTTAGATCACAAACATCCGGACTACATGTATGCCCTTTAATAAGGTGTTTCTCAGCATCTTTATGCCAGCTGTTTAGGTTTGTTTTCTTTCAAAAATTAAAAACTCTAGCTGACATGGCATGTATCGAGGGTTTTATCTTTTTTCTACACTTGGTTACATTTTATGTAATATGAAATTTTCAGGCAAACTTTATTTTGTATGCATTTATCTGTGTGTGTGGAGAAAACAAATTAATGGTGGATTATCAGGACTATGTGCTAAGTTTCAATTTTTATTTTTATTTATGTCAAAATCACATGGTTCATGCAACTAGAAGATGACTCTGACTAAAATATTCACCGACTACATCCTTCCTAAAAGGTTAACACAACTAAGCGGAAGATGGTTAAAATAATGCAACCTGTGAGAGATGGAAACCTGCAATCCCTCGATCCCTCAGCAAACAATAGACGACCAAGGGTGAGATGGAAGACTGCCTTTCACAACCAGTGATACCGTCACTGCAGAATTAGATTCAAGTACAGTCAATTTATACCCTTTATCCCAAGCTAATTGGAGTGCAATCAAAATTCCCCAAAACTCTGCCATCAATACCGCACAAGGTCCCAAGTTACACGCAAAACCTCCACGCCAAGTGCCTGACACATCCCTGAAAACACCACCACACGCCTATCTTCGATCAGAGGTGATCAGCGCTCCATTAGTATTGCATTTCATGTGAGGCACACCTGCCTCACCATATGCAAATCTGCAATAACAGTTTGCACATCAAAGTTCCTACTGGAAAACTGTTGTTAATTGAACAAGAAAACAGTTGCAGGAAATGAACAAGACAGGAGAAATAACTACTTTCATTCATGTAATTGGTCTAACAACAAACAAACTGAACACACAATCTGTTTTACATAGTTTGACAATACTAAAACTTCCAATAACTACCACAGTACAACACAATTAATTAAAGAAAACTGAACAACAGTTACTAAAATAAAATAACCAACACATAATACATAAAAGTCTCCACATGAGAGACGCCACACTCTTACCCAAAACCACGTTAAGGCAATGGGTTTATGGGCCCTCTTACTTATAAGGTGTTCAACCTTTACTGTTTTATCTGATGTGGGACATATAACTCACACTTGCACACAACACTCCCCCTTAAGTGTGAGTCCATCTATTCATCATGCTCCCCTTTCAAGGGGAAGCTCTTACTTGTATCGCCGTTGCTGGTTTCTCCGCAAACAGACCGACACTGCTTGTACCGCCGTTGCTGCTTTCTGTGCAAACGGACCGGCTGCCTCGGTCGTACCCTTCGTCGAACCGGGGCTCTGATACCACTGTTGAGTCATGGGGGAGCTATGGGGGACCGCCCACATCGAGACTAGAGCAACCATACAAGCAAGAGAGACACCACATTCTTACCCAAAACCTTAAGGCAATGGGTTTATGGTCCATTTACTTATAAGGTGTTCAACCTTTACTGTTTGATCCGATGTCGGACATATAACTCACACTTGCACACAACATGTTGATTCCTGTATAGCCATATACACCAAACAGTCACCCCAAAAAGTCTGTTCTTCGTTTACTTTCCGTTAACCCCCAAATTAAGTTACGCATAAGCTTCTCTATTCGGTCACAAATTCCTTTCGGCAACAGAGTTGTTTCATTGTTTGCATAATGTATGTAGGTAGGGTAGGATGAAGAGACTGGTTCATGAGTTTTCACATTAACTCTTACTTGCTGCTGGCTTTTAGATCACTGATGGCAATTTGCTGCTTTGTGGATTTGAAGTCATCTGCTGAATATGTGACATTGTGATTCAATTACTCTGTTCTCCTAAGAGTGTTCAATTTTGTCTCCCTTGTTGAGCTAAAAAAGAGTGGTACAGTATTCAGTGATTAGTACTCAAGTTAGTAATTGCTTGCTCTTAAGAGACTAAAAATAGAAGGAAAAATTAAATTTTACATTGAAAAAAGGCTTAAATGCAGTTTTCACCCCTATGTTTCAAAAAGTTGCGATTTTGGCCCCCTTTTAAAAAAAATGGATATTTTGACCCCTAACTTTTGGTTCTCTTTTGATTAGCTGATTTTGTTGGAGATTATGACAATTTCTCAGTCTCTGATGGTGTAAACTGGCATGAGGATAGAATGATGCTGATAAGTGGAGTTCAAAAAGTAGAATACACAATTTTCAATACAATATTTCCTTTTGGTCACTTATTAACATTTCCATAAAGTTAAAAGCAAATATGAACATAAAGTTGCATCTATCTAATTATAGACGATCAGTGTAAAACATTATAAATTAGGCTTAATTGCATTTTTGACCCCTAATCTTTTCAAAAGTTGCGATTTTGGCCCCCTAACTAATTAAAATACAAAACAGTCCTCTATGTATTGGATCTTTGGCAGTTTTGGCCCCCAAGGCTACTTTTGACTTAGTCCGTGGCACCCACATCCCTTAAGTGAGGTGCCACGTGTAATTAGTTA
>Ga0315913_1007278_pt1 | contig 13319 bp, 8 predicted proteins | sample MpolsnodulesMG_FD_207736 | JGI IMG/M metagenome (GOLD analysis project Ga0315913, IMG submission 207736) | Medicago polymorpha root nodule microbial communities from Los Angeles, California, United States - small nodules | ecosystem: Host-associated > Plants > Roots > Nodule | place: USA... | reverse complement strand
ATGATGCATCTATCTTCAAGAAGGATTTTTTTTTTTTTTTGGATTAATTTCTCTTCCAAGTGTCGACTACTTTTTTGTGTCACTTATAACATATGTTGTCATTAATTATTATTGGTTATGGATATGTAATTGCTTTAAATTAAATTGATGTATATGTCAAACGATGACATCTTTAATCTGATGATGACAACATAATCCGATTTATCTAACAAATGCATTATATGTTTTTATTTTGGTGGTAGTTCAGAGTAGTAATTTGTTAACACCACGAAAAATATTTGTTCGCTCGTGCGTTGCACGGGTGGAAATACTAGTATATGTATATTCATCTAGTTTATTGCACTTTTGAAAAGATAAAGGAAAAAAACTAAACATATATATGTATATCATGTTTGTTACACTTTTATTTTAATATTTGAATGCACTATTATATATTTGTTATATGTGCTAAACGTGTTGAAAGTTGAGTGTAATAGTAGAAAAAGAAACTCAACATAGTATAAATACATCGGTTATAGTTCACGAGGTGTCGCAATGTCTTTCTTCAGCTTTGTTAGAGCTTAGTTCCTTTCTTGTCATTTTCTTTTCTTTTATTTTCTCATGTAACAAGGAAAATACTTGTATTTTTATATATAAAAAGATACTCCCTCCCTCCGTACAACAATAGATAGATGACCTATTTGAAAATGTGAATTGTTAACCTAACATTCTTTGACTGTATTTTTCTACTAATATACAAAGATAAACAATATCATATAAGATGTTGTTGAATTCGTTTTTATGAATATTTTTAAAATATCTAACTTTTATAATTTTTTCTGATAAATTTATTTAGGGTCATGTTAAGTTGTGCCCTTAGAACACAAGTTAAGGAGCTTAAAATGGAAATTAAAAATAATTTTATATTGAAAATATAACTTTTGCAACTTGTAAGACATATAATGCACAAGTTCCAAGAAAAAAACTTATATATTTAGTTTCTTAACTTATGTCCTAAAAGCACAAGTTAACATTTCTCATTTACTCTTTCCGTTTCAAAATACATGTCCAATTTTTGCAATGTGCACTATTCACTTGACTTACTTTGACCATACTTTTTAACTAATGTATAAATACAAATATTAGCATGTAAGATGTTGTTTGATTTGTCTCGACAAATATTTTCAAAATATTAAATTTTTATAATTTTTTACTTTAAATAATTAAAGATATTAACAGTTAAAATTGTACATTGACATATGTGAAGTAGTTGACTTTGATATAGAGTTTGAAATGGAAGGAGTATTTAAGATCAAAATTATGCATTGTAATATGTGACAAAGTCAACTGTGTCATTGATTTTCCTTAAAAAAAGCCTCTACTTTGACCAATAAATAAATATTTACTTCACCAATAAAAATACCAATCAATAAATATCTTATATTTCCGAGATTTCCTCTCTAAAAAAAAAATATTTCCCATGAGTTCCAATAATCAAATCTTTTTAATTTAAAATCAAATTAAAAAGCTTGAAAAAAATAATCAAATTAAAAAGATAGAACCTCCACGTAGGAGGGAGACCCTTATTGCATTCTAGAAGCAGTATAAATAAACCCCTCACGCCCATTATTTTACACATTCTGTTTCTCTATTTTCCGATTCAGAAAAAAATTAGGGTTTTCTTTTCTCGAAAAGGGGAAGAACAATTTCCAATTCTCAACGAAACTCTAATCAATCAATAACGATCACGATGTCTTCAACAAGAAAGATCACTCTCAAGAGTTCCGACGGCGAGACCTTCGAGGTCGATGAAGCCGTTGCCTTGGAATCTCAGACGATCAAGCATATGATCGAAGATGATTGCGCTGACAGTGGAATCCCTCTTCCCAATGTTACGAGCAAGATCTTGGCGAAGGTGATTGAGTATTGCAAGAAGCATGTTGAGGCTGCTGCTGCTGAAGAGAAGCCTTCTGAGGATGAGATTAAGAGTTGGGATTCTGAGTTCGTGAAGGTTGATCAGGCTACGCTTTTTGATCTCATCTTGGTGAGTTTTAGGGTTTAATTCGTGTTTTATCGTTTATTTGATTTGGGTTTTGTTGAATCGTTTATTTGATTTTGTTTTGGAATGTTTGGTGGTCCTAATCTAGGGTTTTCTGGTTTTGAAAAATCTGGATAGTTTATTGGTTTCTCTATTTTTTATTTTTATGTGTAGCTGTTAATAAAAAAGGATTAGAGTTTTTGGTTTTGGGAATCGATTGAGCTATGGTTGATTCTGATTTTGCTCTTTCATACAAGAAAGAATCAATTTGTCTTCTGTTTGGGTTAAATTTAATGTGTTTTCAATGGTTGTTTGAATTGTGATTGTTGTTGTTGGTGCTGTTATAATTGTGCCTCTATTGGGCTATATGCTATTGTTTCGATGTTGTCTTGAATTGTCTGCTTTTGTGGCTATCTTTTTGTGCTTGAAGTTGTTGGATATTGTTATGGTTGATGCTGCTATTGTGTCCTCCTTTGAAAATACTTTTTTTGCCCCAAAATTTAAGGTTGGAAAGGGGACCATTCAGAGATATCCTGTTTTCATTTGGTTTGTTACATGAGAAACTCTACTCATATCCCCTTTGAGTTTATATGCATACATATGACACAAAATTGGTTTCTATACTATGAAAAATTGATATTCTTATTCTTATTTCATTAACCACTCACCTTTTGATTCCTTTTAGATTCAAACTTGGTTGCTTTATTGAGTTTTTTGTTCGTTGTGTTTGTACAATACAATGCTATGGTGCTTATTAGTCAGTGTTTGTATCACACAATTGCGTACTGATAACCAAATGATGAATATGGATTGTCATTTTCTCACGACGGTCGTCTGAGTTAACTATGATGTAATAATCCTATGTTTCTGATGGTTACACCCTTCAACTCATTGCCATTAAATTAAGAAAACAATTCTTCTTTGCATACTGATATGATATTTTTTCCTTTGTAGGCTGCCAACTATTTGAATATCAAGAATCTGCTGGATCTTACATGCCAGACTGTGGCAGACATGATCAAGGGGAAGACACCTGAGGAGATTCGCAAGACCTTTAACATTAAGAATGATTTCTCACCAGAGGAAGAGGAGGAAGTTCGTAGGGAAAACCAATGGGCATTTGAATGACTATATGTTTTAACTTGTTAGCATCTAAGTGAAGGATCTACCATGTGGTTTTATGTTATGCCTTTTTTTATTCATCAAAGAACTCCAATGTGTATCTTTTGGTTTATTTCTGTGTAGTCCGGTCATGAATCTTCATTATCTTTCTAAGATTTTAGTACATCTTGAATTGTAAGTAACAGTTGATTATGATTGGCTGATGCGTTTAGTATGGTACAAGGTTTTTTGAGTTAAATAATTTTCAACATTCATCATCGTATCAATAAGTCTTATCACATCTCCTTTGATTTGAGAGTTGTTTATGCAATGGCGAAAACATGTTAATTTAAAAAGCGTCTTACCTTTTTTTTTTTTTTTCCTTTCAAAAAAAGCCCTGTCCCTAACTATTACTGCCAAGGTAATGTAGCAAAGCAAAACTTTCTTTACCAACTGTTTTAAGCTTTTAGGTTCTCTTAACAAAAAAAAACTATGTTAAGGTTTTAGGTGCATTTTAAATTACATGCTAGGTTTTTATTATTCACCCATGGTAATCAGGATAAATTCATTTCACTTAATGTGGGTCAAGCTTGTTAGTTTTTAAGGGAAATGCTTTGTTTCGCGAGAGTTTATCCCGATAGATCACGAACAGTGTTGATTTGCATACAACGACATGGCTTCTTCAAGAACACGCCATCTCAGGCAGTCACCGAAGTAGAATCATCATCATCTTCTAAAACATGAACCTTCGTCTATGTTTTGTTTATTTGTCACTTTATTTCACTCCCACCAAAAATCTACTCCATCTTATGATCTCACTATTATGAATACATTCTTATTGTAGTAAAAAAAATTAGGCATGATAATATCTCAAAATAATCATCATCAAATAAACATAAGCTTCAATTAAATGTAAATGGGAATAAACTACGAAAGATTAAATAAACTTAATCGGTGTTCAGACTGTTGTATAACTTTGCCACCGACAAAACTATCAACATCCTCCAACAGCTCAAAAAACCTACACAATAATAGTGTTATATAACTTGAGGCATGACGATTGACGAAGTCGTATTCTTAAAGATTAACCGCCTTATAAGCCTAAATCTCTTCAAGATTCAACGTTCTTCCCGAGTATAAATATACTCGAGGTTATAGAACAATTTGAATTTATCCAGAAAGGAAAATTAGAAGAGTAAATGGGGTTTTATTGTTTGCTGTGCGTGTATCCTTTTTCTCCACTGGAAGTGTGTTGTTTACATCATACTTATCGGCATTCATTAAACATCATTGTATTGTATTTTTGTAATACAATGGCTAATCAACAATTAATCACTCTTAAAGGATCAACGGTTTATTATAGGATCAGATTCATCAAAGGTTTTAACACAACAAAATAACAATAACAAAGAATACATTGATTGAACGACCAACCTGAGTGGATATTCAGTCAAGTTATTCGAAGAGTTTCAACACAAAGTCCCAATAAAGGATCAAGAACAGTGAACATGAAAAAAAATTCTGCTTGTTAGGTTTTGAGGGCTATGTTGCTACGGAAGTGGTTGGGTATGCTGGAGGAATTGTTGTAGCTTGGAAGGAGGAGTTTCTTACTGTGGAACTTATCACCAAAAAATTTCAATTCATTCATCTAAAAATGAGGCTTGAGAAGGAAAGGGAATGGTACTTTACCCCTGTCTATGCTAGTCCTAATGAGGATAATAGAAGGATTCTTTGGGAGGAGCTGAAGGTTATAGCCGATAATATGAATCAACCGTGGTTGTTAGCGGGGGATTTTAATGATATTACAAGTTATCATGAAAAGAAAGGAGGGGGCAGCTGTTTGTAACAGCAGATGTCAAAAATTTGTTGAAAGAATTAATGCATGTCAATTGTTGGACATGGGTTCTGTTGGTTCTCGGTTCACTTGGCGGGGACCTATCTATCTAGGTTGTCGTATTTTTGAACGTTTGGACAGAGGTTTGTGCAATGATCATTGGAGGTTTCAGTTTCCAGAGGCGTATTTGCGTGTTCTCGGTAGATTGAATTTTTCCGATCACCACCCGTTGCTTATTTACCTGAAGGGTGATATACAATATGTTGCTCCCAAACAGTTTAGGTTTGAAAGTGCATGGTTGTTGGAAAAATCATACAATGATATGCTAGCTGGTTGTTGGAATATTAATAGTGATATTTCTCAAAATCTTGTGAATTTTCAAAGAGAAGTTAAGGAGTGGAAATGGAACACGCTGGATGTTCTCCTTTCTCGTAAAAAACGTATTATGATGCGGATTGAGGGTATTCATAAGAGGTTGGTATCAGGGGCTTACAATCATGGATTGACTAGTCTTGAGGAAAAGTTGCAGAATGAACTAGCAAAAATTTTAAAAACGGAGGAGCTGATGTGGTTTCAACGTTCAAGAGCGAAATGGTTAGCTGATGGGGACCGCAACACTCGCTATTATCACTTGAAGACTGTGAACAGAAGAAGAAGAAGAAATAATGTTGTTGTGCTTCGAAACAGTGAAGGGGAATGGATTGATAATCCAACTATTCTGCAAAGATTGGTAAATGATTTCTATAAGAATTTATTTACTAATAATAATACAGGAGGTCGATGGTTTCAAACGGATGTTACATATCCTCAAATTGATGTTGCTGCTATGGAGAAACCTGTGCTGCCAATTGGTGACGAGGAAGTCAAGATCGCTTTTTAGCATGAACCCTTGGAAGGCACCCGGCCCTGATGGTTTTCCAGCTGGCTTCTTTCAAAAATCTTGGGATATTGTAGGAAAGAATATTTGTGAGTTTGTTAGAGATGTGTGGAGAGAGCCTGACAAAATAAGCATGGTTAACAAAACAGATATTTGCTTGATTCTGAAGATCAATCAACCAGAATTTGTGAATCAATTTCGTCTGATATCGCTTTGCAACACTATTTACAAGATAGTGAGTAAGGTTGTTGTTGGGAGGCTTAAAGAATATAGTCCTCATATTGTGTCACCGCATCAGACTGGTTTTGTTCCGGGACATAGTATACATGAGAATATCGTTGTGGCTCAAGAGTTGGCGCATAACATGAATCGGATGAGAGGAAGAACATGTTATTTTGTTATCAAAGTTGATTTAGCAAAAGCATACGACATGCTTAACTTGGATTTTATTTGGAGGACCTTGAAGGAGATTGGTTTTCCGGATGTTTTGATTGATTTAATCATGCATGGTGTTACAAGTGTTGAAACAAATGATAAATGGAATGGAGCGAGGACGGAGTATTTCAGACCTCAACGAGACATTAGACAAGGGGATCCCATCTCTCCTTATTTATTTGTTTTATGCATGGACAAATTGTCTCATCTTATCACTCATGAAGTTAACCAAGGTCGTTGGAAAGCACTTCGAGCTGGAAGAAGGGGTCCGATGATATCCCATCTAATGTTTGCGGATGATCTTTTACTATATGGTGAAGCAACTACATCTCAGATGAAATGTGTTACTGATACTTTGAAGATTTTTTGTGACTTGTCTGGGCAACAAGTGAGTCAAGAGAAGACAAGTATGCTTTTTTCCAAAAATGTGCATCGAGGAGTACGACAGTAGCTGCTGCACTTATGTGGCTTCAAGGAAACAAGTTCTTTAGGGAAATATTTAGGTGTGCCGTTGCTTGGAAGATCGCCAAAACGAGCAGATTTTCAGTACGTTATTGATCAAGTGAATGGTAAGCTTGCGGCGTGGAAAACTAACCAACTCTCGTTTGCTGGGAGAGTAACACTAGCTAAGAGTGTTATTGAAGATGTTCCAATATATCCCATGATGACTAATATTATTCCTAAGGCGTGTATTGACGAAATTCATAAAATCCAACGGCAGTTCATATGGGGTGACAACGAGAACAGCAAGAGATACCATGCTGTTAGTTGGGAAACGGTGTCAAAACCAAAAGTTGTTGGTGGTCTAGGCTTAAGGAGACTCAACGTAATGAATAAGGCGTGCATAATGAAATTGGGTTGGAGTATATATTCTGGATCAACTTCTCTTTGGGCTGAGGTTATGAGGGGTAAATATCAGCGAATTGATATTCCTGCTGAGTTATTTATAGCAAAACCGTCGGATTCAAGCCTCTGGAAGGCTTTAGTAAAGCTATGGCCTGCGTTAGAGCGAAATATTTTTTGGTCGATAGGCGATGGAAAATGTGTTGGAGCCTGGAGTCAAATGTGGATTGAGGAGGGGCTTTGTGTGTCCTGGTTAGAAATTGATATTCCGCAACAGTGTAAAGAGATGAAGGTTGCAGATCTGGTTGATTTTAATGGTAATTGGAATTTTGAAATGTTGAATCAATGGTTGCCTTATGATGTTGTTCAGAGGATCATGACCATTGCGGTGCCGGATGAGAATGATGGAAATGACAAGCAATTGTGGTCGGGTTCTTCTAATGGGAAATTCACAATTGCATCAGCCTATCATATGCTGTCAAATTTTGACAGTGCTGCACAAGATGAAACTTGGTTAAAGTTGTGGAAGATTAGAGCACCTGAACGTATAAAACATTTTATGTGGATGCTCTACCATGGAAGATTGTTAACAAATTTGAGGAAGCATAAGATGGGGATTGGTAATCCTATGTGTAGGTTCTGTTATGATGAGATTTGAGTCTGAAATTCATGTTTTGAGGGACTGTCCAAAAGCCACGGCACTTTGGTTGTGTGTAGTGGACAGTGCTGCAAGAACAAGTTTCTTTGAAGGCGATTTATCTCATTGGATTAAATTTAATTTGTTTACTAATGTCTATTGGAATCATAACGTGGAGTGGAGAGACTTTTGGGCCACTGCTTGTCACGCTATTTGGAATTGGAGAAACAAGGAAACTCATAATGATAACTGCCAAAGACCTTTACATGCTAAAAATATTATTATGAGTTATGTTAATGATTATCACAATGCAATAACAAAGTCTGTTATTGTGACATCTCAGCCGAGACATTTGGAGGAAGTGGGATGGAAGGAACCACTGATTGGGTGGGTCAAGATTAATACTAACGGTGCTTGTAAGGATTGTAGTATCGCGGGGTGTGGAGGACTTATTAGAGGTTTGGAAGGCGAGTGGTTAGCGGGGTTCTCCAAATTTTTGGGGAAGTGTAATGCTTTTATTGCAGAGCTATGGGGAGTTTTGGAAGGTTTCCGGTGTGTGAAACGTATGGGGTTCACTGCAGTAGAAATAAATGTGGATTCTTTGGTGGTTGTGAATATTATTATGAGTGGGAAGGAGAACAATGCGAGTGGTAGGAGTCTTGTTCAAAAAATTAGAAAACTTCTTGAAATGGATTGGGAAGTGAAGGTTAAACACTCCTACCGTGAAGAAAATAGGTGCGCTGATGCGTTGGCTAATATAGGATGTATCATGGGGAATGAGATGATGTTTTATGAGTCGTGTCCGACTCAAATTAACCATTTGTTAACTGCTGATCAAGCGGGGGTTACTTTTCCGCGCTTGATTAAGATGTAATTTCTTTTTCCGGGCTTCGGCCCTCCCTTTCATCAAAAAAAAAATAAAATCACGCACATTAACTTGCTTATTTCCCACAAAATGGTGCCATCCTGCTCCTAAAACACTTGATTATTTAGCAATATTGTAACTAATTTCAGCACTGCTAAGTTTTATTTATTTATTTATTTTTGGAAAAGCTAAAAGGAAATTATATTAAAGCAAATATGGCACCAAGGGAGCCTACATTATTAGTTCAATACTCCAAGATTAACACAACTCCTGATACAAAAGTACCTGAAGCCAATACAACAAAAGGAGCTAGACTTTGCTAAAGATTCTAAAACATACAACCGGAATGATACCGAAATCGAAACAAAAACGCAAGGATCCAGCAATTACAGAGGAAAGGAGCCAAAAATCACTGAAAAACCTGCGCTATTTACGACTGACTCAGATAAATCAAACAGCTGCTGAAGATCACTCAATCTTGCCGCCTAAACCCTTCTGTTTCTTGCCTTCACCATCTCAATCTCATCAAATAAGTGCGTGCCAGAAAGTGCACAAACTCTGTCTAACTTATCCTTCAACCTAGCATTTTCAATTTGAAGCTCTAGTGAAATCTCATCAATAATAGTTGGATTGTCACAATTTGAACATGTAGGATTCCTATTGCATCCATCATAAAGATATTATATACTCTAAGCTTAGGAGTCTAGTAAAAGTGTACAACCAGAAAGATAAAACCATGTAAAAATGACATCAACTTTCATCTGTGTTATCTTTTTAATGGTAGAAGAATCTCACTACAACTTCTGCAATTTGACACTCGTTATACGAATCTCCGACAATCTCTCTTTAACTCAGAAGGCATGCTTCATTTTCCATGATCCTTGCCAAAAATATCTGAAACATATTTAAAAAAAACTGTTTGAATCTGAAAAAATAGTAGGATGAAATTAAGAGTAAAGGTGACAATGGTCTAAAGTTTAGAAAAATTGTGAGGAAAGATAAGCTATTATTTGGAAAATAAGGATCCAGTCCTTGCCTTGGTGATAAACCATTTCATTCCCAAAAGAAAACAAATAACAACTCCGAACATTAACATGTCAATTGTTAGGGGCACCAATATTAACAATACCTCTAAAGCTAAAATTTACTTCCAAAAGGGCTATTTGATGAAAGCAAAATGCATCAGAGATTGCATATATAAAGCATAATGCATGCTTCTATACCTCAAAATAATGTGGGAACAACTACAAATATAGCAAAGCCATGCACAAACCCAATAGTTCCTCTAGTCATAGCAGAAGCATTAAAAACTAAGAAGACAAACCACAACTAAATATAAAGAAGGTATTGTTGGAGAAGAAAGGGGAAGAGGGAAGAAAAGAACAGAAACCCTTAAATCAAACTGACCGAAAAACTCCAATGGTGTTTTCCCATCTCTTGTTCCTTTGTCGGACTGTACTCTTTTCTAGCGTCCTCTTGCTCTTGTCGACTCTCTTTTTTCGCGTCCTTCGTCAAATGAGTTTTCCGTCTTCAACAAAGAAAACAATGCAATTGAATTAGACAACAACAAACATTTTTTTTAAAAAAGGCATGCTAGTAACCAATAAAAAATAATAACTCAGTCTATATAGACTAAACTAATAAAATAATCGAGATTTCAACACTGAATGGATGGCTGAGTAAGATGAATAAAAACAATATAGATAAGCATGTGATTTATACTTGAAGAAGGACAAGTATGAGAGGTGGATCATTTAAAACAGAATAGGGTGTTGAACTTGGATAGATCATTTAAAAATTTATCAATCTTTGTATGCAGGATATGGGTTGGGTTTATGGCAAAAACAAATAATCAAATTTATTGAAATATTCATGAATCAAAAAAAGAGCAACATCAAACCTGGTGGTGATGCTAATGTTGATGAGAATTCATAGCAGCATTTTATCAAACACATCGTGTGCACCCTACGAATTCACCAAAATCAAAACAAAAAGACCATAAATTCAAAAACAGATTTCAAACAAACAAAAATAGATTTGAACCAAAACATGAGCAAGGAAACTGCAATAACTTAATTATCAATTTACCTTCTCATCGATGAGCACCATCTCAAGAGAATTTGTCTGATCAGGATTCAAAAAGGTTGGAACCTCCCAAATTCTTACAATGTGTAGCTTAATCCTCCATGCATCTTTCCCAGAAACAATCTCAGACAAACAATCAAGGGACTTTTTCATTCTCACTTCAAGATACTATTGTGAAGATATTGAAGTAGCCAAACACCTATTTATAGCAATTTCAACCAGAGAAAAACAATGGCAAGTCGGATAAAGACAGAGCTGCTGACACAATGGCAACTTATTCAACGTTTCCTGACAGCACTGGCACAAAATCTACCAAATTTCAAACTTCTCTGACTACAAAATCAAGATTGAGCCGCATTTCATTTTTCAATGGAGATTTTGGGCAAAATTCAAACTACCTCGATACCTTGTGGCAATGCCCACAGAATTTGATCAAAAACAAACAAAATCTAACACATTAACAACTAAAAATATACCAGAAAATTAGAGAAAAAACGCCATGCACCACAATCGGAACCGCACAGTGGAATTTCAATCAAATGCTTTGTAAGAAGTATAGATACATAAAAGAATAGAAAGCAAATTTAGAACCACTGATGCTAAATTTCATTCACACTACAAAGCTTCATTATAAATTAAACACCTCAAAACAAAATTGGGATATTCTGTTAGTATCCGTATCGATGCCCCATGAGAAACTTGCAGCTACCTATATAAACTAAGATCCTCCAAGGTTGTTCAGTGGTTGTTTTGACCAGTAAAAATCAAGGAAACTTATTAAAAAAAATGTGACTCAAATTCTAAGGCTACTTGTCTAAGGGTTATCTTTATCTATCATCCTGGTTTTTGCAATTCTCTCTGGTCCACCGATGATTGTCCAGAATCAGCACAAGGCAACCCAAATCTATGAGATAGTTCATTCATCATTATGTTTACAGCTTCAATTCCTTCGCGCCGATTGTTTGACACTTTGAAATTGTGAACAATATTTTTCAAGTCCACAAGATTGCTTCCAGGTATTATGCCTAACTTTCTTTCCTTCATCAGTTTTTGCACACCTGAAACATTCTCCCATTGAGCAGCCACTGCATAAATGATAAGCAGAAACTGGTAATAGGCTAGGTTCTTAGGATCCATGTCAACAAGAAGTTTGGCAATCTGTTCCCCTAAGTACACATCTCTCTTGAAACGACACAAACCGAGCAAACTTGCCCATAACAATGACTCCTGTGAGATATACCCATCAAATTTTGTCATGTTCTTCAGGCATTCTTCTGCCTCGTCAATAAGCTCCACATTTGCAAGAAGATTTGCCATGCACCAAAAATGAGCGAAATTCGGCTTCAGCCCAAACACATCAATCATTTGCTTAAAGTAAGACCTGCCTTCACTCAACAGTTCCGCCCGAGCACACGCACAAAGAATGCCAATGAATGTTATTTCATCAGGGAGTAACCTCACCAAACCCCTATCTGCACTTGGACTTTCATTAACCTCAACTTCACCTTTCACACTCTTCATCCCAACCATTAAACCAAACAAGCTCAGTCCATCCTCAGGATTCCCATGGATGCAATGCCCCAAAATCATTGCATTCCACGAAACCAAATTCCTACTACTCATCCTCTCAAAAACTTTACTAGCCGCCTCAACTCTCCCACATTTACAATACATATCTATCAAAGCAGTGTCAAGAATCAAACTTGACCTCATAAACAACCTAATCATACTCCCATGAACCGATTTTCCTTCTTTAAGTCTACCCGACCGACCACAAGCCGTAACTGCACAAACCATTGTCCTAGCATTCCCTCTAATTCTCAGCCTGCCCATTTCTCTAAACAACTTCAACGCATAACCGGGATTTCTACCATTCAAAAACCCACTAATCAAACAATTCCAAGTAACCAAATTCCTCTCAGGCATTACATCAAACAACTTGTGTGCACCGCTCAAGTCACCAACTTTAACATACCCATCAATCATTGAGTTCCACGAAACCAAATCCCGACTTACCATTCCATCAAACATCACCCTAGCAACCTCCACATCCCCACAAGAACCATACATATGAACCAATGAATTCTCCACCGGCAAAACAAAATCAACCCCATTTTTCACAGCCTGCCCATGACACATGCTACCATTATCAACACAAGCCATTTTAGAACAAGCACTAATAAGCGAAACAAACGTATAGCTATTCGCAAAGAAGCCAATCTTCAAGGAGGTAAAGTAAAAAACAATAGCTTTATGAGGAACATGGCTATTAGAATAAGAGCTTATAACAGTGTTAACACAAAAAGTATCTAAAGGGTTATTGAAATGGTGAAAAATAAGAAAAGTGAAATCAACTGTGCAGAGATTAGAAGCGCGGCTTAAAAGCGTGCGTGATAAAAAGGGGTTGCGGTAAAAGCTTGAAGTGATGAGCAGGGCTTGGATTTGAAGAAGATGGTGAGTGGTTTGGCAATGAGAAGGTTGAAGTAGTGATTGAAAATGAGGATGAGTTAGGAATGAAAGTGTTGTTTTTTTGTCTTGTGAAGGTGAAGATGAAGAGGAGGAAGTGATGGGGCGTGAGAAGAAGGGGTTACGGAAGGGAAAAAAGTGGCGAGAGTAGATTCTGGC
>Ga0315913_1007271_pt1 | contig 13321 bp, 9 predicted proteins | sample MpolsnodulesMG_FD_207736 | JGI IMG/M metagenome (GOLD analysis project Ga0315913, IMG submission 207736) | Medicago polymorpha root nodule microbial communities from Los Angeles, California, United States - small nodules | ecosystem: Host-associated > Plants > Roots > Nodule | place: USA... | reverse complement strand
AAAACTAAAACCCCCTTGATGTTAAATCTATATTTTGTAGTAGTGTGAATAATTGTTCAGATAGAAGCTTGCATTGATCTAAGTTGTTTTTCTTCAAAAGTTGATCTAATTCGTTGAATTAGGTTTTAATAATTTTCTTAGATCAATTGGGTTCAATTTCTATTCAATTCTTCAATTCCATATGCATTGTGTTTTTGATTGATAACTTGGTATATTTTCACATAGGTTTGTTTTTGAAATTGTCTAAAGTTTTGCAAATTGTTCAAGCCACATTAAGTTTTGATTGTAATAAGATTTGTATTGTGAATCACTCAATTCTATATTGAATCTTATTAGCACATAGTTTTATCTTTTTGGTTATTGTTGTGATTGTTCGCGTGTGTTTCAAATAGTCAATTTAATTCAATTCACTTTTTACTAAAACTCTGAAAAACTTTTTCAAAGCGCGCACCCCCCCCCCCCCCCCCCCTCCGCCTTTCTAGCTTATAATCTTATCGGCCATATAGACCAACAGCCAGATCTGAAGAAAAGGGTGTTGCTTGTTGAAGTGAGCTGCTTGCATACGATGGAAAATGGGATGTGAGCGAAGAAGACTTCAGGCAAAGATGCAATGAAAAAGGGAGAGGTTGATATGAGTGGAGACGGTGAAGGTGAGGCTTAGACCACAAATTGAGGGATATATGCTTAGAGGGAAGAGATATAGATAAAAATGGCGAGTGAAATTTTGAGAAGATAAAAAAAATGATACTTAGATAGGCGCTAAGTGATAAAATAAAGTGTTTTATACTAGGTTAATTTATTGCGGTCGAGTCTGGACAGACCGTATGATTTTTTTTCAAAATCGGGTCCAACCGTTAAAACCAATATGAAATTGTTTTTGCTATGGATGTGAACCGCATAACCCATATGAACCCGTCCGTAACACAAAATGCAGATCCGGTTTTATCAGGTTCGGTTGGGTTCGGATCTTGTGCTCAGCCCTAACGCCTACTCCCATTTATCCTGCCCTAATAGTACCCAATATCAGGAACTTCATCAAAATCACATTGAGCATTGAAAAAGAATAGTACAATACATGGTCCGAATTATTCAAAATTCATGCACGTGTCTTCAAGTGATTGATCACATAATTCCACCACCCCTACTACAACACCTGCGGGCCCCTCCCTCAAATACACTGGTTTTGAACTTTGGCTCCGTCTTGATGTCGTCGTATTACAATGGATATACAGCCAAATTTCCATCGAACTTCTCAACATCATCATTGAACCTAACTCTACGGTAGAACTCACTTGGAACAGGTTGTTTGATATCTTCTATGACAACAAAAATTGAAGGGCTCTTTACCTAGAGCAAGAATTTTCTCGCACTCATATGGAACAATTCTCTAAGGCATCATCTTACTACCATCATCTCAAATCCCTCTACGACCAACTCTCTAATGTTAGAGCTCTTGTTTCTAATGAACGGTTAATTCTTCAACTCACCTCAGGCCTAAATGATGCCTACGATACTTTAGGCTCACAAATTCATCATAATGGCACTCTCCCATCCTTTCACAAATTAAGCACGCTCCATGATCATCTTAGAAGAAAGAGACAGAGTGAAAAAGGAAGCCAGCACCACTGACAGTGTTGCCTTCATCGCCTCACATGTTGATACCCTGGCTGCCAACTTTTTCAACCGTGCTAACCGCGGCGGAGGCACCAGCAATCGTGGCAGATGGAGAAGTGGTTGCGGCCACCGTGGAAGCGAAAGAAACAATGGACGCAGTGGTGGTCACTCTCAACACCCACTGTGGACTTTACCACCGTACCCCCATCAACAGTAGCAATGGACTTATCTAGAATATCATTACCAGAATCAGCAGTGGAATTTTCCACCGTTGCAGCAACATTGGTCCACTTTGTCTTGTCCATACCCGACTACAAGAAAATCAAACAAGCAAAGCTAGAATTCTTGTTCAAAGGCCAACTCATCAAGCTCATGTTGCAGGCACGACACTATACCAACTAGTCACCAGGGATCCCTGTCGTATGCTCCAACAGACATTCAAGCTGTTATGCATACCTTATCTCTTTCTCCTCCTGATGATTAATGGTATATGAACATCGGGGCTACATCACATACGATGGCGAACTACTTCCTCAAGATTTTCATAGAATCATTGCGAGTTGTTTTATGTGTGGTGTAGATACAAGTACAACTTGCTATTCGATTCCGACATCGATAAAATTGAAAGAGAAATCTGTAAAGCCATTCGAGAAGCAAGATAAGCACAAATAACAGCAATCTTTCCACTACCAAGTTTAAGTTTACTCATCTGGCAAAGAGACATGAGACGTGGAACACATCACACTTTGAGATTACGGGAGACTTGACAACCTTGACGAAGTTGTCTAAGGGTCTCCAACCGGGGAATCCCGTTTTCTTTGACATTAAAACCGTTGTTCTCACCACTCTAAAAGAGAACCAATTCTCAAGTAAGTAATCAGAAGATTGTAATGGACATCTGAGACATTTTTTAGAAGTATGGAACATTATTATCAACCTCGTTGGACTTTCATAGTCCGACAAAAGGATCTGTTTGCTTCCCAAATTACATGATTTAGCAATAAGAAAAATTACATGACTCGATTGAAAAAAAATACAAAATGTCTCTTAAATTATGAACAACTTTTCTATAACATAAGACGTGGAACCTTTTGACCAAATAATTCTCCCATGGAAATTGTACTTGCATGCTTCTACACCAACAAGATATTCTTCTTTAGGAATAGTAATAGCAAGCCTATCTCCATTATTAACAACATTTTGTGGTAATTGTGGCAACAGAATTTCACAAAGGTTGATGAGAGCTGGAGTGAATGTCTTCTACTTTTTAGGTTGGTTTGTGGTCGTGTTTCGTGATTTAGATCAAGATCCAAGCATTTTTATGGAATATTGAGGGATTCCATGTTGATAGGTGGCAGCAGCGAAGGTAGCAAAAAAATTACGAAGGAGCAAACTATAAAGAAAAAATAAAATATTTTAAAACCAACATATTAAATTTGGGAGCCCCTAATATGGTCCTCAATTTTAAAGGTTCACCGGTGGACCTCTATATTTGACTTCCTATAGTCGGTTTCCAAATCTTACTCCAATTTTGTTTTATACTTTGTGTGTTGTTCGTCTTTTATCAACCGACTGTTTTGGGTACTTCGACAACAATCAAAATCCTCTTTGGTTTGTCCTTAGTAACCAAAATTTCAAACTCATCTAATCACCATAAATTAATTACCTCAAAAAAATCAAATAATGAAATACCGTCATTCACAAAACCATCACTATGAAAAATCACCAATAAAGAAAAAACCATAGAAAATATGTTTGCCAGGAATTAAAAGAGAGAGAAAGATCAGGTTTTCCAACTTTTACAAGTTTCTTCAAAATCTTAGCAACGAAGAGAAAATTTATCAGCTCTCATGGCCAATACTGGATCTAATAGTGTTTTTTAGAAAAGAATCAATCTAATAGTTAAAACCTCTTAATAATACCTCTTCAAAGGTAATCTCACAAAAGAGGTTCGTTGGCAATCTCAAAAAAGAAATTATGCATTTTTTTTTGTTGGAATAAAGAAGGTTAAGATGGTTGAGGATGATTCAATGGAGTAGAGGAGAAAGAACAAAAACTAGATGCATAGGTTTTAATAGCATAAAGACTAGGTAATATTAATGGTGGCAGATGGTGATCCATCATATATCACTTATCAAATTGTTCAGATAAGGATTTGCCTTTTTTTATAACATAAAATTAAAATTAAAACCCAGGTAAAGGGTTACCGGCCATTGGCAGTCAAATAGAAAGGAGCATGGGTGGACCGTTAGAATTAGGGACCATATTAGGGGCTCTCATCAATAATATAATGATTTACATTAACTTGTGTCGATTTGACCTTAAATCCAAGACTGTATTTAAAAAATCTATCTTTGTTTTTGTCCCGTGAGCATTGCTCAGTTGGTAGGACAATGCATTATTATATGCACGGGCCGGGGTTCGAACCCCGGACACCCCACTTATTCACCTTATAAGGTGAATTATAGTCACTAGGCTACCTGACCAAAAAAAGAACATTAGTCTTTGAATTATAGTCACTAGACTACCTGACAAAAAAAGAACATTAGTCTTTGATTATGAGACTTAATCCATCACATTTGACCTATTAGTTCACCAAAGAACATTAGATTTTGATTCTCAAACTTAATTCAATCACATTTAACCTATTAGTTCACCAAACATATTAGTCTTTGATTTGTCGAACTTAATCCAATAACATTTGATCTATTAGTTCACTAAAGAACATTAGTAGTGTATATTTTGTTTTGAGAAGCATATATTTGTCATTAAAAGGTGAAATTTAATGTGAGAATTGTAGATTTTAAAACAGCTTTTTGTTCTCTCTCTCTCCACACCGATTTGTAACACCTGTAACCTACATAACCAATACAAGAAATTAATTGAAAAGAAAGAGGAGAAAAACAAAGAGCGACATAAACAAACAAGAAGACTGGTTTGAAATTGAATTGAAAGTTGAAAGTGAGTAATGGAACCAGAAGACTGGGATTTGAGCGGTGAAGACCTTGATTCTCTTGAAAGAGACGCTTTCCAGAAAATCGCTCAATTCCGCTCCCACCCTTCAAACCCTCATCCTCCTCCTCCTCCTCCTCCTCAAAGAGTAATCTTCTAATTTCTTCATTTTTCGGTTACTCATGCTCTGTTTCCTCACTTAACTCTTCTCATTTCAGGTTGATGCTTTTCCCCAAGGACCTGCTAGACCACTTCCAACCTCGTTAAAATCAGCTAACAATGCTGTTGAGCATTATAAAGAATTGACAAAAGCTTCCGTCAAATTTTTTCTCCATTCCAGTGGAAACATTGCGGCAAAGTTTCAGTATGATCAGGTTTATTCAAATTTGTTTTTCAATTATCATATCAATATTCCACAAATTAGGTTTTATCATTTCCTCATGCTTTACACTTTTGTTTCTGTTAGGTAATAGTTGCCGCTTTTAGAAGAATCCCTAAATCTTTTTGGAATGCCAAAGAACGCTTATGGTTGTTCCCTCTCTCTTCTCTGTCAGAAGCCGAAAAGGTTCTTAAAGACATATCCTGTTATAATGTTCAGGTATTAATTAATAACTTCTTCCATTTATCATTTCCTTTACACTTAACAAATTAGTCTTACTATTTGCAACTGTAAGGACAATGTCTTGTTAATCCTGATCTGGTTGGCACATCAGCTCATAGGGATAATTCTGTTTGCATGTGACCCTCCTTTTAGACTATCACTGTAAGACCGGCAATGTTGTACGAATCAACACGAAAATAAATTAAGTGTAGCAGAGATGAGGATGTTACTTTGGATGTGTCGTAAGACTAGACGAGATAGGATTAGAAATGACTACATTAGAGAGAGTTGGGGTAGCACCTCTAGTAGAAAAGATGGTGGAAACTAGGCTAAGGTGGTATGGGCATGTAGAGAGAAGACATGTGGATTCTATGGCAAGGAGAGTAGGTCAAATGGAGGGGGGGAGGGGGTTCCAATCACTAGAGGTAGAGGAAGAGATAGAAAAACTGTAAAAGAAACTATTAAGAAAGACCTAGAGAGTAGAGACTAATGAGTTGGATACAAATATGGTATTTGATAGAACATGAATACAATATCTTTGATTTTCACATTTTGAGATTGAATATGAATACAATGAGAAGAGGATGGTCTTGGGAGTCAAATACATTTTGGGTAGGACTGAATGAGAGTGGAGTTATGATTTATGAAAAACTGATTACCTAACCAATTGCTATCCCCTGTTTATCTGCTGGTGGATGGACCTTTCCTGGTCAGTTTTGGGAATACCATCGCACTGTTCGGGGTTTTATTGTGAAGTAGCTTAATCATGGGTTTGAAGCAAGTTTCGTTTCTCAGCACATATTGGCTGTACTGCGGTCCTTCTGAAGATCTTTTGCATCACCAGTGACATTGTTCAACCACCGCATATGGTTGCTGATTGTCCATTTGTCCTGACAGTTCGAACATAGGCTAGAAAGTAACGCTTCTCTTTTTGGTGGTCTGTTTCCTCCATTTCTTTGCTAATAGACTGTTTAATGTGATTGATTGGGATTTTCTGGCTTGACAGAATCCATAGTGTTCACGAGCTTCAATTTAAATCTCTACAATGGAGATAATTTAATTTCATACATGCTTTGTAATTATTTTTTCCTCCACCATCTTTATTTTGTACAACCTGCACATACTGTATATGCACCCTTAGATGTTCTAAATTTCTAATGAGAGAGACAGATTACCAGAGAAGTAAAGCATCATATGTGGATAATAGGACTGGGCTCGAAGTTGGGATCACTAATTCAATAAATGTTTTGATCATTGAATAATAATAATCTATTCTAGGGTGCGGATTACTGAGGATGTATGCCATATTTTTGTAACTAAGTTTGTGATTTTATTTGAGATGATTTAGGCCCTTAATTTCCATATTTTTGTAAATATTTTACAGGTGGAGAACTTGGATCCCTTAGTGCAACGTGCTATTACTGCTGCCACTTCTGTTCCTGATCTTCGAGGTATTAGCTCAATGTTTTGACTATCAGTTTTTCTGTTCTTTCCTTTCTAGATAAGCAAAGGCTTTATGTATATATTGTTTATTCCCCAAAAATTTCTGAAGTTTCTATTTTTCATCTTTACTGGAAGATCGATATGACAAGATCCCTAGCGATGTTGAATCAAAACTTTTGCCATTTCAGCGAGACGGTATAAGGTATGTACCGGCTTGCTCACTTTTTCCCCATCAGTCTCATATAATATGGATTGTTAGTTTTTTTCTCCTCTGTAATTTGTTCTTCTACTATGCCTTGATACTAGTTATTATTTATTTGTTTTCAGGTTTATATTACAGCATGGAGGTCGTGCTTTTTTAGCAGATGAAATGGGTCTGGGGAAAACGTTGCAGGCAATTCATTGTCTAAAACTAAACTATTTCCATACATTCAACTGTGTTCTGTGTGTGCTTGTATAGCAGTGTGACAAACATGCAACCTTTGTTGATTTTCTCCTTTCTCCTACCTTCAGCATTTGAAATAAGTATCTTAGATGTTAATTAACTTATCGTAGAAATCATACTTGACGCTATGGCAGTATCTATATATAACTTGATTCGCAATATTATGCAAGAATATGTTGGAGCTGTGATCTTCGTTTCTTAGGTTGATTCCTTATTATGACTGCAACTACCTTTTAGCTAGTACAGTTCTTGCTACCCCTGCACCATTAATGTGGGTGCTTGTTCATCCAAAATTATCTTGCCTGCGCAGTTGCCTCTTGTAGGATAATGATAATTTCTATCAATTTCGATCGACTATGCTGAATTTCATAAACTGAACTGGACTAAAATTAGACCGTAAAACTTTAAATTGTTAATTTGTGCAGATACATGTACGCATCAGCTCTTTGTTCAAAATACATATACTTAATTGAAACCCACTTGGGTTGGCCTGGTGGTATTGGCTTGGGATCTTGGAGTGTGCTTCGCCTCAAGATCTCAAGTTCGATTCCCTCCGGTGCCAATTTGGGTGGGCTAATTTAGCTTCTTAAAAAAAAACATATACTTAATTGATAGTCTGAAATATTTTTTTGGTTAAGTAGCCTAGTGGCTAGAATTCACCTTTTTCAAGATGAATAAGTGGGGTGTCCGGGGTTCGAACCCCGGCCCCTGCATATAACAATGCATGTCCCTGCCAACTGAGCTATGCTCACGGGGACTGATAGTCTGAAATATGATTATACTTTTAGTTGTCTCAAGGCCATGCAATAATTCATATTTTCTATGTATTTGTTTGCCTGTCATTGATAATCATTTTTTTGCACCCTTAGCAATTGTGTATATTGTTAGATATAAGTTCTTTTCGTAGATCCGATCCTGTGTGAATAAGTTGCTAGATCCTAATTATTTTGATTTTGGTGACTGGGCAGGCTAAGTGGTGGTTCTTCACCAAAATTGCCCTTTTATTTCATAAGAGCTTACATTAGTTTTGAAATAAAGCATATTTTGAGGATGTTTTTATTTATACGCAGCTTCACATCAACCATTGATTCTTACAAAGTCCAATATCATTTGACTTTCACACAAACTAATGATAGGAAATCCCTAAACTAGATAAATAGAACTCACACACACACCCACACACACACACACACATATATATATATATTATATATCAGAGGTGTCATATATTAAGTTTGAGACCGTGGTGTCAATTGATCCTATCCCTATATGTATATATTAAGCCTGTTTGAAAGAGGAAAGTAGGTTTATGGTGGGAAACAGTTATGTTTTTTGTTAGTAGACTTATGATTTGGTTGCTGTCCCCTGTCTTCCCCTTTTTTCATCTAGAAGAAAATTTAGCAACATTTATTTGTCGGAGTACTGTATTGCAGAAGAGTAAGTGAATAACATGTATAACTTCTCTTGGTTTTTGCAGGCCATTGCTGTAGCTGCATGCGTTCAGGATTCGTGGCCTGTTCTCATACTTGCACCATCTGCATTACGTTTGCAATGGGCTTCTGTAAGGGTTATATTTCTATATTTTTCATCATTTATTGTAACACACTTGGTAAATTATGTCCTTATTGTTTTACTTTGATCTAGATGATTCAACAATGGCTGAATATTCCTTCATCAGATATACTTGTAAGTTTTCCATGATCCTTTTATAACTTCTGTTTTTTGTTTATTCTCTTATGGTTGTGTTAAAAAAATTATGAAGATTTTTTTTGCTTGTTTATGTTCCCCTTGTGATAAAGTATATCATTTATCTCAATATCTTAAATTATCTTATACTATCTAATTATCATGATTAGGTTGTCTTATCTCAAATTGGTGGATCAAATAGAGGAGGTTTCAATATAGTATCTTCAAGTGCCAAAAGCAAAATTCATCTGGATGGACTATTCAACATTATCTCATATGATCTGGTGCCAAAGATGCAAAGTACACTCATGGAGTCTGACTTTAAGGTTAGTACCACCCAGTCATGTAATTTTTCCAGCTTTAGTTGTGGTTCCTTTCCCAAGTCCTGATCTTAACCATATGTTAGTATTTGTTTTTAGTCTTCCGTCAGAGGCACAATGAGTAAAATGAGTGGAGGAAATCATCTAATATATTGCGACTAAAAGTGTTGAAATACATGAAATTTGAAAAAGTACATCATGTTTGAAAATTTGAAAAGGGGGAGCCTTGGTGCAACGGTAAAGTTGTTGTCATGTGACTGAAAAGGTCAAGTGTTCAAGTCCTGGAAACACACTCTTGTGTAAAAAACAGGTTAAGGCTGCGTACAATACACCAATTGGTGGGACCCCTTCCCGGACCCTGTGTATGTGGGAGCATTAGTGCACCGGGCTGCCCTTTTTTTACATCATGTTTGAAAATTTAATTCTCGTTATGATCAACAGACAATGGTGCATTATGCTAGGGCTATTAAGGTGTGTTCATTGAAAAATGAACCGTGAAAACGTGGTAAAGATTGTTGAAGGCTATGGAGTATGCAAGATTTGCTATTCCCCCTTCCTTTGGATCTTTTAGCAATGATGTTTTGTAGTCATTGATCATCAAATGAAAATGGCTCTAGTTGTTGTTGTTGTTATTATTATTATTATTATCATTATTATTATTATTATTCACACAAAACAAAATTATTAGATAATGAGCGCATACATTATTACGTGATGTATTTCATTTGCGGTTGTGTGAATTTGGAATATCCAGCTCTAGCAACAATAGCATCTATTATAATCCAAAAGTAAAAAGCTGAAAACTAAAATGGAATTGTTTATCTTCTTTTGGTTTCTAATGCAGTTTACCCTTCCAGTATTTTGAAAGTCAAAATGGCTCGAGCAAGTGGTTAAGATGCCAAGAATATTTTTATTTATTTTTTGCCATTTAGGTGTTGTTGCAGCTGATATCGTCGTTGTTGTTATTATTATTATAGGATTATATGTACTTTACCGTCAGTTATTTTTCCTGAAAAGACGATCGGGTCTATATATATATACCTGTGTGCATGTACTGCACCAAGTGTTGCTGATAAATCACACTCTTAGCTGCTAACTATTTTTATACAGGTTGTAATTGCTGATGAGTCACACTTTCTGAAAAATGCCCAGGCAAAGAGAACAACTGCTTCTCTTCCGGTTATAAAGGTACTAGTTCTTGAAAGCCACAATCACATGCTTGCTTCTCATCTCAAATTCTTGGCTCTCAAGTAAGTAGATGATCAATGAACATAGAAAACAAACATAACAAAAGATAAAAGAGGAAGACTGAGAATCAGAAAGATATTTACACATAAAAGAAAATGAATAAAAAAAAAAGTCTCTGGTGTTACGGTGTGTACAAAAGCACGTGCGAAGTGTCTGTCACGCCGAACCATGATTACCTTACCCTCCTTCCCAAAAGGTAGTCTGGTGCTATATGCGAAACATTTTGATTGGATCATGTTTTAGCTTTTTTTTAGTCAAGTTGCTGTAGAGACTGCTTAGCTGCTGAATAATATTTATTTGACTCTTTCATGCTTTCTTCACTAAAAAGCTAAAATTTGTGTGCTGATTTCAGAAAGCACAATATGCAATATTGCTTAGTGGAACTCCTGCTTTATCACGACCAATTGAACTATTCAAACAAGTAAGTTATTTATGTCTCGTTAGGTCCAATACCTCATTAATGCTCGACATTGATGGAATCTAAATTCTGATAATCTTTTTGAAATTGTTTTATAGCTGGAAGCTTTGTATCCTGATGTGTATAAGAATGTTCATGAATATGGTAACCGGTATTGCAAGGGTGTAAGTCATCTCTTCGTTGCATATATGACTTTTAAATTACCCCCTTTCCGTTTTTTTTACTGGATAAATAGTCCAGCTTATCATTTGCATGGATCCTCCAGGGAATGTTTGGAGTTTATCAAGGGGCAAGTAATCATGAGGAATTGCACAATTTGATGAAGGCAACAACGATGATCCGGAGGCTTAAAAAGGATGTTCTTTCTGAACTTCCTGTAAAGCGTAGGCAACAAGTGTGTACATTCATCACCATTTTTTCTTTGCAATCTGTGTTTATGCTCTTTGACCGTTTTTTTTTTCCAACGCACAAAGCTTATGGTGCAACTTAAAAGTAATTTATTGTATTTGATTTATAATTGATTTTCAGGTCTTCTTAGACTTGGCCGACAAGGACATGAAGCAAATTAATGCTCTATTTCGTGAGGTAATTCAACATATTTGTTGTACATCTTGAGATGAGGGTTATATCATTCAGTTTTGTTATGTTTATAACTCAAGCTAGTTATGAAGTGCAGTTGCTAAGTGTCTTTCCAAAATATTCTTTTAGCTTACTTTATGGCATCTAACATTTATCATAGGATTTTGAATTTGATAGATCGAACGAGTAAATTGATTTACTTTGTCTAGACTGTTTGATTGTTAGTAATATTACAAGCATTTTATTTAACTTGCGTTTGTTAATAAATGAATTATAATCTGGCCTCCAGGGAGATGAAGAGATAACTGATTAATTTTTACTTCTGAAATGGTTTGGAATGGGCTCTCAGTAGTTTTTATCTAGAAACATGTTCGTAACTTTTTTTTTTTTAATACCAAAAATAGGTCATTTTACTCGAAAATGGCAGTATTTTTGTCTTGCACATGCAGTTTATGGTGGTAAAGCTGACCAGTATTGACTTTTTTTTTGCAGTTGGAGAGGGTAAAGGCCAAAATTAAGGCAGCTAAGTCACAAGAGGAGGCTGAATCACTCATGTTTTCTAAACAGAATATGATTAACAAGGTATTGGTGGAAGCAGTTGTGCACATAGATTTAAGTTGCACAATTTGTTTGAGAAATTATTACTATTTCCTAGAATTAGTAAAAGGTTTATACTTTATAGTTAACTGTAATGCCTGTTCATTTCCCTTCTGCATGTGGGCAAATTAAAATATTATGAATCTGTTATGTGATTAAACACTAAACCTTTGATTCATTCAATTCCAGCTTTATACTGATTCTGCGGAAGCCAAGATTCCAGCTGTTCTTGATTATCTTGGAACTGTAATTGAGGTATGCGACAACTTCTTCTCTTTAAAGCAATTGAAGATTAATACTTTCCATTGCTGGAACCTATATGAACTAAAAGAATCTTAAAAACTTAAGATATTGTTTTAGCTTTCTCACTCAACGCACACGCACAGTTATGACTTTGATTCTATGAGGATATATAAGGTCGCATCTCGCTAATTTTAATCCCTTCAAGTTCCTATATGTAGTTTATGTTTGTTGAAAAAATATAGTTAAGGGAGCTAGTGCTGGAGTGTTTAGTAGTATGGGACAAGAGGACACACATTAGGAATTAGCTCATTGTAGGAGGAGAGAATATGATTTGGTGAAGCCTTCAATATTATTGACATTACATCCCAAAGGCTTGAATACAATTGCACCCATATAAGTCTACTTATAGGTGCTTGTAGATGTTTCTAGAACTAGAATAATCTAGGCCTTTGTTTGCCTTATCTACACAAGATTATTATAGATGTTTCTAGGCTTTAACTTAACCTATACATTAATAGAGCAATCTAGAAACATGTAGCAACTTTGTGTTATTCTAGTTTTCTCTAATGTATTCTAGAAATATCTAGAAATGTGCATCATATTTCAACAATGTTCATTGCTAGAAATTTTTGTGATGATTATTACCCTTCCATGAAACAAAATGGTGAAACTTCAACACTGATTTATTAAATATCTAAATTATATTTCCACGCCATTGATCTTGGCTTGGAAATATAATATGGAAAATGACAATGTAGAGCATTTTCCTCTAATGCAACAAATTGTTGGGTAATCTTTATTAAAAAGGTGGTTGCTTCGATTTTGTTGCCTTGCTTTTATTCCTGTGATCTAATTCAAGCTGTTGATCACCATTGCATGTCGTAATTCTATATATGCAATGATTGTTGCAGGCAGGCTGCAAGTTTCTTATATTTGCACACCATCTACCAATGATTGATGCGATACACGAGTTTCTTCTTGTAAGGCCACTTAAATTTTACGCATCTCATCAAGAAGTGATGATAAACACTAATGAGAACTGTTCAAAATTTCCAGAAAAAAAAGGTTGCTTGCATCCGGATTGATGGAGGTACACCTTCTGGATCAAGGCAACAATTGGTTACAGAGTTTCAGGAAAAAGATACTATCAAGGCAGCAGTGGTATGGCAATTTCA
>Ga0315913_1007269_pt1 | contig 13327 bp, 6 predicted proteins | sample MpolsnodulesMG_FD_207736 | JGI IMG/M metagenome (GOLD analysis project Ga0315913, IMG submission 207736) | Medicago polymorpha root nodule microbial communities from Los Angeles, California, United States - small nodules | ecosystem: Host-associated > Plants > Roots > Nodule | place: USA... | reverse complement strand
TCAAATAAACTAAATAGTTCATTTACCAAGTCTTCATGGATACGATAAAAGAAATACTTTGATATTCCTCGCTACATCGAACCTCATCACCTATAAAGTTGAGTTACCTCCCAACAAGTATTTGTTTTATGTTGTAATCTTGATGCATATGTTCATTTTGTGCCAAGATGATGGTATGGATACTTTTATTGCTCGTCTCTTGAGCCAATGGGACTTGCTTCTTGTGACAGCTTTATCAAACAAGGCAAAATGGATTATGTCAAATTTGTTTCTTAGGGTCAACTTGTTTGTGTCCACATGAATATTTACCCCAATCGTTTGTATACATGGCCTTCCCAGTATCAAAGGAGACGATTCTCTTCATCTATGTTCCAAACACAAGTATATCTTGTTTAAATACTGCCTTAACTATGCCAACTTTTATATTTATTTTTGAATTGGACATGTGATATGCAGAGTCACGATTTACTTATTTTCCCCCTTTTTCTTTCCTTTGTTTCTTCTTCCTTCCTTGCTTGGTTGGCTAACACAAGACAATCTTCTTTGTCCTTGTCAGGCTCTTCTTTATTGATTTTATCCTTTCCAACTTCCTCTTTATCCTCTAAAGGTTTGATTGGTTAATTACCCTTTGCGTTTTCCACAACATGACATTGGTTCTTTTTATTTTATTTTTCATGAGGGTAAGTTTTGGAAGTACCTTTTTCATGCTCACCTATGTTGTTCGCAAGTTGTCCTATTTGTACTTCAAGATTTTTAAGTGAAGCCTCTGTGTTCTTCTAATTTTGTAGGGATGTTTGCATGAACTGCTTAAGCATATCCTCAACTCGATGATTTTGCCAGTATTGTTGATAAGGGTATTGAGACTATTAGAAATTCTTATTATTACCTCTTTAAAAGTAAGTTGTTACCAATTAATTACCATATTGGTTTTGTCCCGTTCTTTGTTGGTGGGGATAAAACAGGTTTGATGATCTCCCATACAGAGGTCACACCGCAATACATGACTTGACTTATCTTCTTGCATGCTTTTTATTTGCTAAGGAATTTTTGCCAATTGTTCCAACAATTCTTTCACAATTTTTGTGAAATGTTTATTTTGAACTAAAATTGCATCGTTCGTATCCAATTCGGGCAATCCACCTTTCTTAGTATGTGTTTTGCAACACATTTCCAGCCTCCAAACGTGGGTTTTTGTTGCCAAACGACGTTTTCCCATTTTTCATGTTGTTTGGATGAATGAAAAAGTGAGTTTGTGAAACGTGGTTTTGGTCTCAAAATGCAGTTTTTCTGAAGTTGAGATTGAGAGCTTCTACAACAAGAGAAAACGTGGTTTCTGCAGTTTTTTGATGTCATTTACGATTTCTCGACTTTGCCCCTCTTTAATGGCCACCATTTGATGTTTCTTTTGTTACAGAAACATGTATTTCTGAAGGTTGGAGAAGATAGGTTATTTGATGGGCCCATTTGTTTAATAATTATTGTATTTGGTGGTGTTATTTGTTTTTGATGGACCAATTATTTTTTAACGAGTTTTGATTTTTTTTTTATCTTTTCTGAAAGGTTTAACGTGTTTTATTTTTTATTTTTTCTAAAGGCTAATTTTTTTTATATTAAGTACGAAAATAACGTGTTTTATTTGGCACTAATTGGGTAAAACTCATACCCAAAAAAAGTGTTTTTACATTTTAATATTTGGCACATTTTTATTTGATGATTAAACTCATACTAATATATCTTTTTGTTTTGGACAAAAGACTTATATTTAATAATACATCATTAATAAATGATTATATAAAATAGAAATGGAAGAAAAATTTGAATAAAAATGGGGTAATATTTGAGTTATTTAAAAAATTATACTACATAAATTACAATATCTACATACAAATCACTTCTTTTGTAAAGGTATCCAAACATAAACCACTTTAGATTAAACTCATTTTTAATCAAAATCAATTCTCTCTACCGCATAACCAAACACATAACTTATAAAAGAAAAACAATAAACCAATAAAAGAAAAAGTGTACTAACATTTAATTTTTTTTAGCCCTAAACCAATAAAAGAAAAACAATAGTATGTCGTTCTGACTCGCGATAGTGCGTTTCCACGACACTTTATCTCCAAAAATTCATCGAAAATTCTCATTAATTATCTCTCCTATTTGCTGCTCATAAATTCTCATTTTCTCTCTCCTACTTTTTCTCTATCTCACTCAACCAAACACATGTTAGGTCAGAAAAGAAAAGATTCACATGCAAACACAGTAAGCATGTCAAATCCCCACATATACTCAGAGCACACAAAATCACAAATCAAAGAATAAGGTTCTTGAATAAAACTACTCTCACTAACATGGAATTAATTGGTTATTGATGAATATATTGTTGCAATGTATTCCTCATAGACAGATCACGCTAGCTATAGCTATTATATCATGCAACAATACTAAAATCAAAGTCATTAAAAGGTTCAATATTAGTGTTATATAAGGAGAAGCAAAAGTGTGGTCGGGCTTCGTTATTAGTTTGAGTGGCTATAAGCACCACGCCCAAAGTGGAGTCTGACTATTCGACGGGCATCTTTTTATCTTGCGTCCAAGAATAAAAAAAAGTATATATACCCTGATTTGCAATGGAATATACACAGATTTGTTAATTCATACTATATATTAGTTAATGATAAATGTGATAATAGGCTAACATGTAGCACGAAAGATTGAAAATTAGTGGCTAGGAATTCATATGTAAAACAATTAAATGGAGAATTTAAGGTTTAAACTCCTACTCAAATAATTTCAAAAAGCAGAAATAAACTTATAAAGAAAAGAAACTATGAATATATATACCTTAGAGAAGCTCTATATTATAGATGAAAAGTGTAGACTGCTAATTAGTTAACACTTAATATGTGTTTTTCATGTAAGAAGTCTTCTTGACCACTATATGAAGTCTTTCATTTAAAATAATCTTTGGCCAAGATGCAGTTCGGTCGATTAAAAAAATCCTTCCGTTTGAGGATCATCACATAATTTACGTATAAGACATTCCATCTAATCACTAAAAGAACCTTTACATTTAAGGTATTATTTAATGTCTATTATATATGAATGATGACACATCTAATTGTAAACTTTATCTGCAGCATACATTCGAAGGAACCAAAACCAAAGTAATGAAATGAAAAGAATACAACCAATTAAAAACACAAAGGGAATATCTATTCATGTCAACTATCAGTCTATGAGATTACTTTACCACATAATTACACATTTCTAATCTCATTTATTCTTAGCTTTTCTTTCTCTATTCAATTAATTCTTTTAAGTTTATTTTTTATCTACTCTTAGTGGAAAAAAAATTACACTTTCAACCTATCACTATCACAATCATCTAATATTAACTTTAAAACTAATTAGGATAAATGTTAAATTATTTTAATGATCTCACATATATAATTGATTGACACATTATCACTTGATTGAACTAAGAGATTAAAAGAGTTCGAATTAAAAGTTTAAAGTTCCAATCTTAACAAGAAAGAAAATATTAATATAACAATTAACATTAAAACTAAATTAAAAAGTTATTTTAATTTTGGATCGGAAACCGAGTTTCAAAAAAGAAAAGTTATTTTAATTTGTTTGCTAACTTTACCTATAACACATATCGATCACAGAACAAGGATTCTATTCGTTTAGTATGGGGCAAAACCTTTTCAAGATTCCTTAGGACAAAGAAAGCAAAACCAATCAATCAAAATACAATGTCCTCTTTAAGGGTAGTTTCGTCAAACCAATCACCACTACCCTCTATATATCACCATCGAACAAACATTCACTTAAGAAAATAAACCCACAAAATTTTCATAATTCCCTCTTCAACCTTGTATCTAACATTCAAAAACACAAACAACACATTCAAGCATGTTTGCTAAGAAAGTTACTAACGTTAACCCCTTCGCAAAGAAACGTTCCCAACATGGCGTTGTTTCTTCAACACCAAACGTAAACACAAAGAAGCTATGGAGGCTTCCACATGTCTTCGCTAAAATGCTCGAGCTTCCTTTTCCTTCAGACGCCGACGTTTCAATCGAAGAAACTTCACAGTTTTTTCGATTCGTCTCGTCGTGTAGTAAGATGGATATATTTAACGCTGGTGGTGTACGTGCTCATGCAATCGAGATTTTACCGGGTATAACTAAAATTGTGATTAAGAGAATCGATGGTGGTGATGTTGTGGTGGTTGGTCAGCAGGAGAGAAGGTCTTCTCTTGGTGTTGATTTGTGGAGGTTTCGACTTCCTCCGTGGACGCAGCCGGAGAGGGTGACGGCAGTTTGTACCGGTGGGAAGCTGGTAGTGACGGTGCCGAAGATCAAAGGGAACTAATATTCGATCTTCATGCAATAGAATGAATATATGTGTACACTTTACACCGTGGTATATATCTCACTTTAGAGGCCAAATTCATCACATGACTCACATATACGAATTTATGACATGTATATGTGTATAAAATATGACCTCTTTTTTACTTCTAAATAAAACAAGGATTCCGTCGTGTAAATGCAACTCATCAATATTCGATACACATCAAGTGCGCACAAGTTTTTCTTTTTTTCTTAAGTAGTTTAATGGTTAGAAATTCATTTTTAAATTGAATATATGGAGAATCCAGAATTTGAACTTCGATACTTACATGTATTATACAATGTCTCTACCAATTAAACTAAATTCACAGTGATGCTTGTTAGTTTAATTGTTAGATTATTTGAAGAAAAAAGCAAGTCTATACCATGATATATGCAAAGTAAGCTCAAACTAATGTCATTAACTAGTATCCCTATCAACGCAATCTTTCCCAAATTAACAACTATATTTCACCCTATGTGAAAGTAAGTAATAACCACCTAATCAATTGTAGTATTGTGCGTAATAAACAGTAAAAACACCATTTATGTTTTGATTTTTTTTGTTTGTTGATCTTTTTTTTTTGTTGAGGAATTTTGTCTGCTAATTTTGTATGTTTTGATTTAGACACTGAGCATTGAGAACGCGCATTGTCGATGGGCGGTGCCAGCCATCTCACCGTGGAGTTTAGGTATGCTCCATTTAGCACTTGCTTCATTTAGTTCATTTAGGGTCTAGATGGAAGACATGTGGCAAACAAATATTTAATGGTTGAGATTTTAAATTAAAATATTAACATATTTTTAATAAAAACAAAAATGATTATGTTCCCTCTTCCTCTTACGAGTTACGACCTCTCATCCTCTACCTCTCCTTCCACCGCCACCAACCTCTCCACCACTGTCCATCACCGCCTCTCTTCATCATTTACAGCGTCGTCACCTCTTCCTCTCATCATGGTCTCGCCGCTCAATTGTTATAGGTCGCGGCATTATTATTGTTTTTCATCTGCAATTTTTGTTATGATATTATACATCAAAAATCGAGATGGAAAACCTGTTTGCTTCAAGTGGTTTCTTCTCTAGCAAAGGTAACGGTATCAGTGCTGTTAAAAATGGATCTGACTTGAATAGTTCAATTGAAATTAGTGATTTGATTTTCAATTTTTGTAATTGGGAATCTCAGGTTAAAAATGGTTCAGTTTTGAATCAGGAAGAGGGTATTGCCTTTGAATCCGGCGATGGGCGGCGGGAAGAGGGAAGGGTTTTTTTTCTCTATGATTCTATCACACCAATGTTAATTTTTAAGCTTGAAATCTCAGCCGTTAAATGTGTGTTTGCCACGTGTCTTCCATCTAAGGCCCTACATGGAGTAAATGGAGCATACCTGAACTCCTCATCGTGGGTTGTGTCAATCCCCAAGTTAGGTACACCTCAACAAAATAGCTTTGTGGGCCAAGCTAATGTGTCAAGAAGAATATTTTTATCACCTTAATTAGTGGTATTATAGTTGTCATCAACAAAACGTGAGTAGTTTATTGTCTTTCACTATTTATGTGTATATATAATGGAAGATTTTGGATGATTTTGATTGGTATCAACTAAAGAGATTTGTCATGCATTTGTCAAATTCGTGTAGATTTTTTAAGTTGAAAGATAATTTCAAAAACGAAAATATAATAACAAATCAAAAACTAAGATTACATAAATATAAGGTGAAATTTCTCTAAAAAAATAAATAAATATAAGGTGAAATCTTTTCGATCCACATGTAATTTAGATTATAAATATTTTACCAAATAATAGACAACTTGGTTGCTCTTACGTCTAACATGTAGAAATTAAAACTATGAAAACAAACATTAAAATTAATACAATCTTCTTCAATAGTAGAACCAACATAGAAGGAAAATTGTTGATGTGTTCGGTGTCAGAACCATATTTGAAGCATCAAATTTCGCTCTAAGGTTCAAGAGAGATATATCTTTTGTAAATTCCAAACTTTGCCGCATAGTTAAAGCATCTACTACTTATGAATCTGGCGATGAAAGGATTTGCAACAACTAGCAGTAACCACATCAACATCTCTATAGGACATGTTACGTCAAATCAAGGTTATAGCAACCACCAGGGGAGTGGCCAGTGAACATCAAATATAGGCAGATTTGGTCCTCCACTTAGCGTCTCCAACAACATTATACTAGCACTCTAAAGTTAATAATAGATCTTTGTTTCTTTTAAACAATTGGAACGACCTTAATACCAGTCCCCTCAAAAAATATATTCTAGCACACCATATTTGATAACACAAGATCAACACGTGGAGAATAACGTTCTCATTTGCATCCATAATATTTCTTCCCGACCATTCCTTAAATGGTACTGTTAGACTGCATTTTCGACACACATGATTCGACAAGGAAAGATATGTCAGGTTGGAGTTAGAGTTTGTTTACATTCCAAAAAGGTTGTTGGCTTCAACAGATTGTGTTAGCATTTAGCATATTGGATATTACCAAGTCATTTAGCTTCGACAAGAAGAAATTCAAATTGATTATGAAGAGGCAAGATCAAGAGGTCGAAGACACGTGGAAACATATCAAGATATATGTCGAAGGCTTTTAGTTTATGACTGTTATTTTCAGTTATTCCTTACTATATATATAGTGTTTTGTATAGGAAATACGGGTCACAAATCATTCATAGAAACTTTAAACACTCAAACTATCCAAATTACAGCGAGAAACGAGTATGAAGAACATATATGATTATGTGTATTAGTTTTTTCTCGTTTGTTTAATCAATTAAATACTTTTTCTTTAAAGTTATTTATATTTACTTTTAAGTATTATTTACTTTCAAACCAATCGAAATTGTTAGTTATCTTCATCTTTTTCACATTCAAACTTATGAAACAATGATGAATATTTAAATTTTTCTGAGAAACAACTGCACAAATATGTACTAGGATTTGTAGTTTGATTCTGCAAACAATTAATTTAAGACTAACAATTATTTAACAAAAAAAAAATGATAAACAGATACATACCGGAAATCATATGACTTAAATGTCACATGAAAAGGAGAAGCAAAACATTGAAAAGTAACAATAATTTGGATTCCTAAATGTTGATGTGCTCTCATTATAGTCTATGTGCGCATTAAAATTTTAAATGCATCTCTCTAAGTGACTCTTTTGTTTGTAATAACCATAAATACATTTGAGGGCTAGAATGATTAATAAGACGACCAACATCATTAACTAAAGAGACCAGTGGCAGAGGGACCATGGGGATATACTACTATTTATACATGGTCATGAATATGGTTCCCCATTATTAGCATTTGTGTCATTTTGTATGTTGGACCTTTGTTTTTTATGGCAAAAAAATCCTTTTCACTTTTAAAAAAAGCCCATTATGTAAACTTGTTTGCTAAATTATACTACCTTTTAAGACTTGGTCCCCGATGTTTAAAACCTGGCTCCGCCCCTAAAGGAGATATTTGAGAATGTGATTACAATTTTGATATATTCAAAGACCAACACATTTATTAAAATACGATCATTTTTAAATATCTTGTGTGACTTCCTTTCAAAAACTTGTATTTATCATGTTTCACTTTGTCTTTTTTATCGATTGTTTCCCTAGAAACTTTTAGTTACACTATGTGGGCTACATGCTAAGATAAACAGGGTTGGCTACTATAAATTATGTTAAAAAAATAATTAGAAAAAGGGAACAATGATGCGCTGAAGAAAAGCACTCTCATTGTTCATAGGAAGACATCATATTCATTAGTTGTTGACTAGGATGATTATAAATCATGTAGCTCAGGTGACAATACTAATGAGAAAATTTTATTTGCACAAATTAGTAGATTATTTTTAATATTCATATGCACAAATAAATTTATATTTGATCAATTCAAATTAAGATTAATAGGTCTTTACCCCCTGTAATATAAAGTCATTTTTGGTTTTCTTCCCTGTAAAATATTTTTTCCAATTTTATTTTTTAAAAAAAAAAAATTTCGTTTTTGTTTGGCCTATTAGGGGGTAAATCAAAACAAAAATATTTTACAGGGGTAAATCAAAAAAAATATTTTACAAGGGAGAAAACCGGAAATGACCTATATTACAGGGGGTAAAGACCTATTAACCCTTCAAATTATAATAGGTAACAATTGTGACATAGATATAATTATGTGTATAAAAAGATAAAATATACGTGATGAGTGAAATTTTAAGAAAGAATCGCGTACTATTCTAGCATAATATACTAGTTTGGCACTTCGTCAATTTGAGTTGGTGATAGAAAAATTCTATTGTTGGTGGAGGTATCATGCAAATGGAAGAAGAAATGTCATGAAGGCAAAAAAAATTTAATGACAAATATATATATAGAGAGAAAAGTAACGGCAGAAGATACACCTAAAGAGCTATCAGAAAACGCTTCAAAAAACCAGGATCAACCCCGCCCAACAAAAGAGACATGAGACAACACCCAAGGGCACCACCAAAGGACCACCAAAAACAGGAGAGAGAAAAAGAGCTACATCAAGAGAAAACCAAAACACACAACGACATCAAACATGTCAAAACCCCTAACAACAACTCCTCAATTTTCCATCACCACCCAAAGAGTTCAATTAAGCACCCGATAAAGATTTGTTGATTCAAACATTCAGATTCGACCACAAATCAACTTCCGGTCTATCGGAGGAGCCACCAAAATAGCCTAAATGGATCCGAGTCAAAAAACTAGCTCCCGAACTCGAATCAAAAGTGATCAGTCCACCAGACTCCCGACACAAATCAATAAGACACACCTCAACTCATGAACCACTAGAGCAGACACCTTAACCTGTCCATAATCCAGATGCTAATACGGCACCCCTCAACTCACGAACCACCATAATCCAGATGCCAAATTCCTAAGACAAAGAAAAGGTGGAACAGTAGCGCAAATCGAATCAGCTTGAACACAAACAACCCAACCCAAACCAAACCACAAAATCAACCTGCATCACAACCACTTGAACATCACCAAAGACAGCAACACGGCAACACCACCACCCCAACACCAATCACCCAAAAAACACCTAGAATCTAATAGACCGACGCAAAACTGAATCTGAATAGACCGACGTAAACCATAACCACCGGCTAAACAACCACAAACCACCATGATCCTTACGACGACGAACGATCTGGAAGTTGCGAAGAAGGAGGATTAATCGCGAAGGACCTGCAGCCGCCGACAAATGAGCGGTCAAGATCGAGCACCAACAAAAAATCCAGCTGCACAGGATCTCCGATCTGGACAGCAGTACCCCAATGAGGAAAGGGGATGGTGCGGAGAACGCCACCCATCGCACCACCACCAACCACCATGCTAGAAGAACAAAGGTTGTGTCTCAACCTACGAACGCACCGCCAATCTTCCGGCATGGAGGAGGCAAAATCTGAAACCTGCAGCAACAATAAATATCGACACACCTACAATACACCTACAACCAAACAGGAAAAAGCTGAATCTAACACAAACCATAACCAACTTCTTGCGTCAGATCACGAAGCGACGAACAAAGAAAAAGTTGGAATGAGAGACAGCCAAAAAAGAAAAGGGAACCACCGGAGGAGTGGAGGTAGAAGGGGGAAAGGGACTTCGATTTGAACCAGAAAAGAAACACGAGGGCGCGGACAGTGGAGGAATGCCGGAAGACCGTTGTGAGTGATGCGGAGGTTGCTCCTCTTCGCATCACTGCTAACCAAGATTACATCTTGTGAGTAAAGGGTTTGGATTTAGGAGAGGGGAGAGGTGGAGGCGGAGGCGGAAGGTTGAAGACGGTTTGTAGAGAGAGAAAATAGTGTTTTAGCTAGAGAGAGATGGTGGATTTAGAGTGGTCATGAAGGCCATATAAGCCCTCGACTACAAAAGAATGAACATATAACATGAAACATGTTTACAGGAAGTATGATCTTAAGAGATGTATTTACAGACTCATATAATATCTATAAAAAAATATCTATTTCATATACACAATTAATGTAATAATTTTTTATACAATTAATTATTCATCACAATCAACATATTAAAAATATTTGACTATAAACATAAGTGCATCTGAAAATCCACTTATGAATGGTTGTGCTTTATTGAAAGTGTAAAACTTTTGACACTATCAATCATCAAAAGTAAACTCTTGAGACAAAACATTTATAATAAATTAAAAAATTAATTTTTAATTAATATATTAATTAAATAAGTTTAGTCAAGGTAAATTTTATGTATAATAAATTTCACATTTAATAAAAATAGTAGTTATAGTTTGTTATCAAATGTGAAATTTATGACACATAAAATTTATTGACTAAACGTACGTAATATATATTATATTAAGATAGTCCCGTGTGTTTATTTTAAAATTTCAAGTTGGACCTCGCATTTAAAAAGTTTTAAGTTAGTCCCTCACATTATTTATGTTAGCATAAGTTCTTCATTTTCACCAAATGTTGAGTTAAATACTTCTAAAACGTCCACATGACATCCCTTAAGGTACCCACATGAATGTCTATGTTAGCCACATGAGCATTTTTGATAGAAAAATTAACTAAAAGGACTAATTTATTGTTACATTAGTAGCATAAGGGACCAACTGAAATTTATTGAACTTAGGGGATCTTCGTGAAACCTAAAATAAAAGTAAGGGACCAAACATGAAATTAAGTCTAAATATTAATATCATGTTTTTAATATATTAAATATGCTTTGTTTCAAGAGATTACTTTTGATGAAGTGTTAGTGTTAAAAGTTTTACATTTTCAACAAATCACAACAATTTAAATGTGAAATTTTGTATGTAAATAAACTACAAAAAAACTCTCGATTTCTTGGGGAATCTGGCGATAAATCCGCTGGAAACTTGTTTCCTGCCGATTTTGCCAAGGATTTGCACTCCCAGATAATACCTTCGTGGGTAATTGTTTCTTGAGGATTTTAGAAACCGCAGGAAACTTTCCTACGAAAATTTCCTCAGGAAAAGCCAATAGTATCTGCAGGAAATTTTTGGTCAGAGTGGGAGAGATTCCTCTGCCCGTGAATGTTTCTTGCCAACGTTCCGCATGTAATTCCACATCAAATGCCGCAGCAAAGCCCTTTACTCAGGTAATTCCTCAGGAATCTGAACTAAACCGTAGAAAAATCCACAAGAAATTTACTGATTCATAAACACAATTTTTTTATTATTATTATATATTAATGAATGTCAACAACTTTATTAAAAGTCATTTTTTAGTTATTTGTTTGACAAAGAAGTTTATTGGAAACTTTCTCGAGTCAAATTTGGGACATAGCATATGCATTTTTTTTAAAAACATGTAAAGAGTTAAAAGATCCAAAACTAGCATACACTAAAAAAAACAATGGCAATAAAAACTTGTTCTTTGTAACAAAAACATATGTCATAAAATACACAAGTCTCCATCACTATAAAGCTGGAAAATATGCATAATAAACATTTCAACAAACACCAGTATATGACAAAACACTCTAGAGATCTCTAACTGCAACGGAAGAAGTGAGCTACAACTGAAGATAAATCAAATGCATAATTTATAAGTTGCATTTAGGCGGTGCAAGAATAGATGTATATATTTTTCCAAACTTTTGTAACACGGATTGCAAGCGAACACAACCGCCCCTAGACCAAATGTTGTCATCGTTCGGAAACCTATTCTGAATGAACCTCCACACTATGAAGATACTCGAAGGAGCAATCAAGAGAAACTTCAAACCCTCCATATAAGGTATCGGCATAAGTATAGGGATGTTTTAAGAGACTAAACCAGAACCTATTTTTCCTAACATATGTTAGCAGAGAAATAAACCATTGACAAAAAAACACATAAATCACAACTTCCAAAAAAGGTAATGAACATGACACGTCCTAAACAATTTTAAGCAATTACCTTTCAGCAATTGCACGTTCCCAAGTTGATGAGGTTGCTTTCTCATGACCAATTGGAAAAGCTGGAAGAAGAACTCAGATTATTTTCAACATGGCCTCACCCTAGTTTGTGTCATGCCAAACAGAAGCTGAATAACAACTTGTTGCATAAAAATCAGGAACATCAATTAATGATCGAACATTAATCCGATAGTTGGCTACAGGTGTAAAAGTCAAACAAGAAAATATGCGGACTCCACAGTGAAGAAAAGCAACGACAATTTCACCAGCTTGAGTTGAGTAAACAACTCGTGCGAGGGTCCCAAGATATATTTCAATATCAAAATGATTGAAATGGATCCCTTTTGACTTATCGTCTGTAGATGGAATACTAATGTCCACCTTGGACTCCCAAACCATTTGCATAAGAGGCTTTCCATGAAAACTTCCAAATATTGGATGGAGGACAACAGGTTGGAAAGATGATTCCCATCGTTGGACTCTCCACTATGTGATTGACGACCCCTCATCTGGATCATGAGGGGACATGTACTTCCTTGCAAAAATGAGTTGCAACATTTAGTATCTATTTTCTGGGTAAATGATCAGTGCACGTGAAATTTCAGGCATAAAATTCTGACAAACATAAATCACAATCAATATCATCACAATATGTAAAAGATATTATATTACACATGTTGGTCATAGAAGATTATGTAGGCAGTGACATCCTTAATAATGAAGGCAACAGAAATAGTAGGCAAGAATCAAGGAGAAAATGCATATTAAAGGAATATATCATATTTCCAGTGAAAAAACACAAGTTTAGACATAAATGTTTAAAGTTTTTGAACAAATTAACACAATATATAGGTAAAATAAGGCTTCACGGATCTTAGTTCCGTTCAATTGGAATCAGTTATAAATATGGTTAGGATAATAATGAATGTAAATAATAATGTAGAAAGAAT
>Ga0315913_1007265_pt1 | contig 13330 bp, 8 predicted proteins | sample MpolsnodulesMG_FD_207736 | JGI IMG/M metagenome (GOLD analysis project Ga0315913, IMG submission 207736) | Medicago polymorpha root nodule microbial communities from Los Angeles, California, United States - small nodules | ecosystem: Host-associated > Plants > Roots > Nodule | place: USA... | reverse complement strand
AACTCAAATATATATATATATATATATATATATATATATATAAATATATGTGTGTGTGTGTGTGATTTTTTATTTCAATGTCGTTGAACCCCCTGATCCAAGGTCCTGGCAACGCTACTGGGTTGATCTTTTGTCTGTGACCGAGCCTGCCCAATCAACATCAGTGAAGATAGACATATTTCTTACACTAGTCTTATTAGAAAATAAGTCTTTTGTGGATTTCCCTTCAAATATCTCAGTATCCTATAGGATGTCTCTAGATGTTCCTCGGAATGTGAATGCATAAATTAACTTACTACACTAACTGAGAAAGCAATATCAGGTCTAGCGTGGGAAAACTAAATCAGTTTCCCAACCAATGGTATCTTCCAGTATTAACATGAACATTGTCTTCTTCCCAAAGTTTAGCATTAGGATCCCAAGAATGTATTTCAATAAGTCTAGAATGTATTTCTGCTGTGAAATTACAATACTATTTTTTGATCGAGCAACCTCCATGCAAATAAAATATCTCATGGATCCCAAGTCTTTGATTTCAAAATCGACATCTAATTTCTCTTTTTTACTCTTGCCATTTCAACTATCTATCTATCTTTCTATACCTATATATCTTTGTAAAGGAAACTTGAGCTATTCTTATGCAAGAGTTTTGATGATGTGGCATGTATAAATGAGCTCTAATTTTTCATTCTCTATTGATACTTTGCCGCTCTCTTTTAACTATTATTACTCTAATAATTCATTTATTATTTAACCCCCACTAAATCAATTTAATGGTTAGTGAAATATGAATAGATTAAACCTACAAAATGACATTAATATGGTATAAACAATATGAAGAAAAAAATGTTTCGAAAAATAAGTTTATTGTTAGAGAATACTCTATATATCTTTGCAAAATCTCATACACTTCTATACTTTTTAAAAAGCAACCCACGGGTAATAAAATAATATACACTGCAATTTTAACCACACAATTAATCAATTAATTACTTACAATTTTAAGTAATGTCTAGTGTCATATTTTTTTTTTTAAAGATATTGTCATATTATTTTAAAAAATAACTTTAGCACATCAATCAATTACCTTTAAACTACAATTTAATTCATGTTCTTTAACTTACATTCTTTAAATATGATTATTCATTCATTGTATTAATACAAATTTTTAATAATAAATTAGTTATAATTTCATATTCATAGTCATGATCATTGTGTGTATAAATATGTGATTAGACTTTGAGATCTTTTCATCTTACCCTCCATCCAATAAAATGAGTGTCCACAAAAAGAAAATTAGAAGAAAAAAATAGAGTAGGAAGAAAGGGCTCAATGGTGATGTTTTGGATCATCATCACTTTTTCCAAAGGATTTTTGGATGATACTCTTAAATTTTGTATGATAGCCTTTGTTTCTCTTTCTTACTCTTCTTATATTTCTTGACTATTTATTAGTTTTTGTGGTAGACAATAGTGACTCAAGTAACTCTATTATATAGATATAGATTTTCCAAATGTTTCACTTTCTTTTTATCTTATTGAAATGTTTATTAGTATAAATTTCTATCTTTTTTCTTATTTTATTTTATCATTTAATATGAATAATTGTTTCGTGTAGATGAGGAAAAGAGAATAAAAGAGACTTTTATTTATGTTTTTGGTGCATCAGTAGTATTCACACCAATTTAATATGAATAATTTTTTCGTTTAGACGAGAAGAAAAGGATAAAACAGATTTATATTCGAGAAGCCTATGAAATTACATTTATTTTAAATCTAATATTTGCACCAATTAAAGATCAACTTTAATTTTTTTTTATTTTAAACTTTGTTTATATTCGTGTAGTGTTAATTGTTATAAATTGTTATACATTTATTTTCACATTTACATTTTCAATATTTTCTATTTATCCATTTTATATTTCGCTAATTTAAATTAATTTATTCAATTATGGAGTTTACTCATTTTAAATTATAGGTACTACCTTGAAGTTTCACTATGAATCAAAAGAAAATCGTTGTTGGAGACATTCAATCAAAACAGAACAACCTCATGAGTTTATAAATATAGATATGTGTCTTATTTTTAATGTTATGTTGTCTAAAAGATGTTAATGATCTACTTAGGTTTCATGAAAATGATAGAAACCAAATCAGAGTCGGACGTAAAGATTTTGAAGTTGTCGTATAAAAAGAATATTGATGCAACTCAACTCAGAAGTTGTCCAAATAGATTATATTTGTACATGTATTATGGGCTTGAACACGGTTGGTTTAGTAGAGTTTATATACCGACATCGAATGATTGTAGAACAATTTCATCTAATATAAAATACTACTTACACATGACAAAGTTGATTCGAAAAGCTCTTTGAACATTTAATCTAACTTGCTTATCGTAAAAGTTTAAATGTTGATGTCATATATTTACTTTTACATTTTACTTATTTGGCCTAGAGATACAGAAAGAATTTTATTTTTTAAAAGAAGCTAAGATTCAACATGTCATCTTATTCTCTTACTTGACAATGACTAAAGTTTAAAAATATTTCAAAGGTCATTTTTATAAAATTTATAAAAAAAATCCTATGAAACCACGGGTTATATACCTCGTAGTAGATATGATTAAATTTGATTGATTGTTTTAAATTAATAAAATATAAGATTATATTTGGAAAGGAAATAAATAAATATTAGATTATTGTTTTCAACAATATAAAATAAAAGGGAACTTCTACGGTACACTTACAAAGTGAAGTGTACCGGTACTCTTTCTTCCTAATTTTATAAATAATGATCATTTTTTATGTAATAAATAGCTATTTGTCAATATTTATATTTTATAGAACATCATTTCATAAGAAAAAACATCATTTCGTTGTTTATAAGAATCACAGTAATTTTTTAGTAAAAAATACTCAATATTCTCAATCATGAGTTATAAAAATTCAAAAAAATAATAATTTTATTTCGTTGACACACCTTTGATGAATAAGATTTAGTTATTATAATTATAAATGATAAAAAATAATATTTTTCTTCAAAAAAACAACTCATTTAACTATTAATTTAAATAGTGAGTGTACATGCACTTAAATATATTGGATGTACCATAGAATTTGTCAAAATAAAATATAAACATAGTACACATATCAGTCAAGTCAGTTGAGAAAGCGAGAATTGTGCCGTGAGACCGAAAAACTTTGAGGCATTCTCAAATGGCGGAAAATAACAAACCTGAAGAAGAACAATCCCTTCTTCTTCACACCGATTCCGCAATCAACAACGACTCAGCCATGTCTCAACTCAGAGACTCACTCCTCTCTCAACTCAACCCTTCTCTAACCCCTTCCACCCTAACCGATCGCTCTTCCTTCATTCAATCTCGCCTTCAACAGCTTTTTCATTCTTTTCGCACCCCCACTCACCCTCCTTACGCCTTGGTATGCACCCCCTCTCTCTCTTTCTCTCTATCTATTCTACATTGCTGATTTGAATATTTTTATTTGATTCATGAAGAATTTGTGTTTTTGTGTGTGCAGATGATTAACAAGGCAATAACGGAATTGAAAGACAAAATAGGCTCGACAGAGGAGGCGATTTCGGAGTTTGTGAAAAGAGAATACGAGGATTTACCATGGGCACATGGGAAGATTTTGAGTCTTCATCTCAAGAGGTTGTGTGAGACTGGGGAGATTGTGTGTAATGAGAATGGGAGGTATGTTTTTCCTATTGGGGGTGTGGAAGAGAAAGAAAGTCGTAAGTGTGGTAGGAAGAGGAAGAGAGGGGGTAATAGAAGGGGTAATCGTGGAGGAGATGTTGAGAGAGGGATGAATTTGGTTAGTCTTGGGAGTGATGAGACTTCGACGCAAGTTTGTGAGAGTGATCATCATTCTATTGGAAATGTTGAAGAACAGACACAAGTTCAGGTATTTCGCTGTTTTGGTAATTGATGGCATTTGATGTTGCTAAGGTCTAATTTTGTGTCATTCATTTGAATATTTTGAAATATTAATCGCGCGAATATCTCTAGGTCGGATTAGGTAGGCATGTATCCATATTCGACACGTGTTGTGTTTGAAACCGATGCGACATTAATAAAAAAACTCAAAATGCAGAAATTAGGACTCGAAAACACGACCACGCATTACCGACGAACAGACGTGTCCGCTAGGCTACCACTAGAATATTGTTATATTTATCAAACATTGCATACATATATTGATTTAAAAAAACTCAAATTTGGGCCCCAAAAATTTTGAGGCCCTGTGCCATGGACCTGCTTGCACCCCTCTCCGACCCTGGCAATTCATATGATTTGTAGTCGATTGACAACTTAGACAAGTGTCACAAAACGATTAGTTTTTTCTTTGCTTTGACGCACCTCAGACACTCCTTGGAGACATCTTAGACACATCTATAGAGTTAAAGACGTGTTAAAGGCTTGAAGCAATGATGATCAATTAAGGATGAAAGACATTAAATTTGATTACATATTTTCAGCTTTTCGGTACCACATGGATGATTGAAAGTGAAAGACTTCCGTATCTTATTTTTGATATTTTTCTTTTTTTGTTATGAAGCAAATTTCTCGATTTAAATGCATATGTGTGTTTCTAATTCTCAATTTAGATCTTTTATAAATAATGTTATTCTTTTATTTATTTATAGTAAATAAATATATAACATTGTTAGTTGCTATTTTATCCCTGCCCCACATTCTGTGCCCCTTTAATCACCAGTCTGTGATCTGCTTCTGTTTAGGCTGTTGTTTTAGTAAGAAGTAAAAACATTGTTAGAATGAATATTTACTATTAAAACTCATTTGTTGCAGATGGTAAAGAATTTGACTCCGGCTGATGGTGAGGAAGAGAAGGAACGTGGTAAGGGTAGTAGGAAGAGGAAGAGGGGCAACACAAGGAATAGTCGTGGAGACGGAGAGAGTGGGAACCAATTGTGTTTGTTAGACAGTGCTGGGACTGATGAGCCTTCGACACAGGTCAGTGAGAGTGATCGTTCAATTGGAAGTGTTGAGGAACAGACACAAATACAACCTGAAGAGGGAATTGTAGAACATAGTGAACTGGAAGAGACACAAATTCAGGTATTATGCTCTGTTTTGGTAATTTATGGCATTTGATGGTGATATTGCTAAGTTCTAATTTTGTCTCATTAATTTGTATACTTGGAAATATCAAGGACAAACAACTCTAGGATTAGTTAGGCATGTATCCGTATTTGACATGCATCAGTGTTCGACACCATTGCGGTATTCATATGACACATAATCGATCGAAAATTTAGACAAGTGTACATAAGATACTTTTTTTTTTTCTTTCCATTTTGACGCACTTTAGACACTCGTCAGAGACATCTTAGACACACCTGTTGAAGCAATGATGATCAATGAGGGGTTAAAGACACCTAATTTGATTACATGGTTTTAGCTTTTTGGTAGTAGATGGATGGTTGAAGGTCAAAGACTTTCGTATCATATTTTAGAGTTCTTTTTTACTGAAACAAATTGCTCAATTTAAATGCATATGAATATTTATGATTCTCAATTTAGATCTTTTATAAATAATGTTAATGTTTTAGTTAATTATAGTAAAATAAATATATAACAGTGTCAATGTCCTATGTTTTTGAGCTCTGCATTGCTATACTTTGCTGTTAATTGTGGCATTGGACTCTTGATTCCTTATTCAATTGTTCTCTAAACCAATTTTCATCAAAAGAAACTTTGCAGTATCTGTTCATAACATTTATGCAGATTTTGACGATGGAACAGAAGAAAAGAAACATGGGTCTGTTCCATTTTTTAATAATTTACTTTAAAGAATTAGGAAAACATCAACTTGTGTTTTGTAATACCTGCAGCTGTTTAGGCTGTTTGTTTTAGTAAGAAGTAAAAAAATAGTTAGAATGAATATTTACTGTTAAAATTCATTTGTTGCAGATGGTAAGTAGCGTGGTTTGTGCAGAAGGGTCACCAGAGTGCATAGTATCTACAGGTCCAGGAATAGAATCATCATCACCAACACAGGTGCCACATCAAATATCCACTGACAATGATACGGGTATAACAACTGCACTAGTTTGTGCGAATGGAGATGATGACAAGCGTCCTCAGGACTACAATGAAGGAAATACTAATGGAAACTCTGATGAGAACCCAATTTCTTACTCTGATGGTCTTGAGGAGATGCAACCAAAGAGAAAGAGAGGAAGGCCTCGTAAGTCAGAATCTGATTCAAACTGCCAAGAGAAGCCATTGCTGCTTAAGCAGGGAGCAACCAGAAACAAGAAGAAGAAGGAGGAGCAGAATGGTCAAACTAGAGGTCGAGGGAGGCCTCGCAAGGTAAATCAAGCTACTGAACAATGTGAAGAGGAATTAAAGGAGTCAGAAGAAAGGGAAAAAGAAGAAAAGTCAAGGAAAAAAGAAGAGAGGTTAAAGAAAAAAGAAGAGCAGTTAAAGAAAAAAGATCAAACTGAGTTGTGTGGTAGTGAAAATAAATTAAAGATAAAAGATCAAGCTAAGTTGCGTGGTCGAGGTCGTGGTCGAGGTCAAGGGAGGCCTCCTAAGCCTAAGGTGTGTGATGCCATAGCAGAGGCACCAGCTTCTGAAGATCAAGCTAAGTTGCATGGTCGTGGTCGTGGTCGAGGTCGAGGTCGTGGTCGTGGTCGAGGGAGGCCTCTTAAGCCCAAGGTGTGTGATACCATAGCAGAAGAACCAGCTGCTGAGGCCACAACCATGTGAAGTTCAAGGTAGAGGTGGATGCAGACCTCTTAAATCAAAACCAGATTTAAGTTGCTATTTATATTTGCATGTAAGAGTAGAAATTAAATACACTTAGAAGTAGTTTGGTATATCTGAAATAGTCATAAATTATACCTGTGCGGTTGCTCTCGATTCTTAATTTTAAGTACATATATTTGCTAGATGTTTTCTGATAATTAGTTCAGATTGTTTGTGTATCAGATCTTCTTCTGTTGTGTTTATATTAGCTCTGGGAGTCTGGCTTAGTGTTTGTCGGTGACAGTCAGCTTTGAAATTCAGTTGATATTATTTCCATATTTAGGAACGATAAAGTTGCTCAGAAGTGAGGATTGCTGTAGACCAAAATGTTTTAGATAATTATGGACAGTCACAAAATTGGTGCGTTTGTGTATTGAAAGCATGCTAACTGTGGAGTTTAATGCTAAATATAGGAAAAATATTTTGGAACTTATGTGGTCAAATTCTTAAAAATGTAAAATGTTTTTTTTTTTCAAGTGTCTTAGGGGCACTAGTTAACATAACTTTTATTGATTAACTAGACCCTGACCCGTGCGATGCACGGGTTTGTTTCGATTTTCATATATAAGCATCAAATTATATTATTAGTTGTCGACATGTTTAAATGAATTATGTATAACATTTCAATAAAGACTACAATGAGCAAAGTGCACAGAAGCTGGAACTCATTATAAAATATAAACAATGAGCTAATTAAATAGTTTAAAATACACAGACTTTTGGGTTTAAATTGCGAAAGAGAAAGGAGAAAAAAGGATTCAAAACCGTTTGGAAAGAAAGGAAAATGAATTAATTGGTTTTTTGAAAAGGAGTTTAACATTGGATATCATGTAGTGGTAGCCAAATGATATCCCAAAAACAGCAATTGGGTTGTTGGTCAAAGTGCTTTCAAGTAACCAATATGGTGGGTTTGAATCTTTGGAGAGAATTTTTTTCATAAATATTTTTCAAATCCCTTAAAAAGGCGGGATTAGAGTTAATCAGGACTGTTTAACATTTATATATATTAAGATTTTGTTGATTAATTGAACATTATAGGTATTATTTTTAGGAAATTAATACATAGTTTGGTTTGAAGAAAAATAAAATACATGGTTAAACGTGTTGAAATTAAACAGAACTATGCAAATTTTGATTTTGTTGATTAATTGAATAATATCAGGGGTTGGATTATGTCAGGATAAAAAAGTTCTACGATTTATATAGTCCAAACATTTGATTATTCATTTTGAAATTGATTGAAACATAGCTACAGTACATGTTTTTTTTTAATGATAAAATGAAGTTTCCAAAGTCGTATTTGCCGTCTAGCCAATAGGGAGACAAGAGACCCACGCTTCACATGTGGTTCATATTTTGTCTTTCTCTAAATCCATCTTTTTAATCCCAAAATTCAACTCTTTCACTGCTATCATTTGTAGATTGCATACTCATACAATATATTAGATGAAGATGAAGAAAATGTCAACAACACTCTTCATCAACACCCTTGTTTTCTTCTGCTTCTCCTTCTTACAGTTTCAAAGCTCTTTCTCACTCTCAAATTCTTCAACATCATTCCCCAAAGAAGCCCTCCCCACAAGATCAGGTTACCTTCCAGTAAGTTCTACTTCCAATTCTTCCATTTTCTATACATTCTATGAAGCACAAAACTCCACCTCACCTCTCTCCCAAACCCCACTTCTCATTTGGCTGCAAGGTGGCCCTGGTTGCTCCTCCATGATCGCCAACTTCTACGAGCTCGGACCCTATCTTGTCACCAAATCACTCACTCTTAAACCCAACCGCGGTAGTTGGAATAGAATCTTTGGCCTTCTTTTTCTCGATAGTCCAATTGGAACTGGCTTCAGCGTAGCTGCAACGCCACAAGAGATTCCAACCGATCAAATTGGAGTCGCAAAACACCTTTTCGCTGCTATAACAAGGTTTGTTCAACTTGACCCTGTTTTCAAACATCGTCCTATTTATATTACTGGTGAAAGCTATGCTGGAAAATATGTTCCTGCAATAGGGTATTATATTTTGGAGAAAAACGCCGAGTTGAAAGACACTAAGAGAGTGAATTTAGCTGGTTTGGCAATTGGGGATGGATTAACAGACCCTGTAACACAAGTTGTTACACATGCTGTCAATGCTTATTATGTTGGGTTGATCAACGAGAGACAAAAGAATGAGTTGGAAAAAGCTCAACTTGAAGCTGTTGATTTGGTTCATAGAGGGAATTGGAGTGAAGCAACTGATGCTAGAACCCATGCCCTGCGTTTGTTGAGGAACATGACAGGGTTGGCTACTTTGTATGACTATTCGCGTAAAGTTCTTTATGAGGATGATTTGGTTGAAAAATTCTTGAACATTGCCGAGGTGAAGAAGGCTTTGGGGGTAAATGTGAACGAATCATTTGTTTACGAGGTTTGCAGTGACATTGTTGGGGATGTATTGCATGCTGATGTAATGAAAAGTGTTAAGTTTATGGTGGAGAAGTTGTTGAGTGAGAATACTAAGGTGCTATTATATCAAGCTCAGCGTGATTTGCAAGATGGCGTGGTTCAAACGGATGTTTGGGTGAAGACTATGAAATGGGAAGGGATTGTGGAGTTTCTGAATGCTGAGAGGGAGATTTGGAAGGTAAATGGAGAGTTAGCTGGATATGTACAAAAATGGAAGTCACTTACTAATGTTGTGGTTTTGGGGGGTGGACATCTTTTACCAACTGATCAACCTTTGAATTCTCAAGCAATGATTGAAGATTGGGTTTCTGAAAAGGGTTTGTTTGGAAGTGTGTCGTACCCAAATAAATCCACAAATTCTTTATATGATGTCTAAGTCTAACTATTTGTGATTCAATTTCATCCTTCTTTCAAGTCCTTGTAGTTGAGTGTTACATTATGAAATGGACAACCAACTTGCATGTTTCAATTTCAAAAGAGTGAATTTGGCTGTGTTGTTGTTGGGTTGAGAGGATCAGTGAGCCAAGTAAAAATGGTTACTCGTGCTAAATGAAACCAATTTTTAGGGTGTTAAACATATTTTAATTGATGTTTTGGGTGCTAATTTTTTCTTACGTGAAGCTAAAAAATGAATGCCGCCGCTGCAGGAACCTGGTTCTAAAGTGAATGATGTTTGCTTTTGATTCAAATTTAACTACTCTAAAGTGAGTAACTACTAAAGTGTGTAATTAGTAAAGTGAGAAAAACATTATGATTTGATATGCACGTGTTTATACATCAATCCCTTGATTTGTTTATCAAGTGTTGATATTTGGTGTTTTTGTTTCAGCTTTAAAAAAAATAGATTTTGTGTCAAAAGAATTTAGAGAGAGCGTAATCCATTTTTTCAAAAAAAAAATAATCTGAAAGTATAAATGAATTTTAAACACTTGTTACGTTTCAAATAGATTTGTTTAATCACTTAACTCTCTAAAGTGAGAGCGTAATCCATTTTTTCAAAAAAAAAAAAAAAGTTGAAATAAATTTTTAACACTTGTTAAGTTTTTAAGTTGTGTTGTTCAAGCGAATGGTTAAGTTGGCGAAAAAAAACCTCCCTCCATCTCAACAATTAATCTAATTGATTGTTTTGTATATGTAAGACCATCCACAACAGAGCACCCTAAATTGGGTGTTTAAATAGGTCTCCAGTGTCTATATCATTAAATAGGTCTCACAAATAATTCTATATCATTACATTTCAACAAAATTTATTTAATTTATTAAGATTTATTAAATAGGACCAACAAAAAAAATGAAGAGAGAGAGGGTGCTTCCATAGCCACCCTTCTCCATAAGCACCCATATAGTTTACTACACAATGAGGGTGCCTATTTAATGTGGTGCTAAATAGGTTAAGCACCCACCATCGTAGATGGTCTAAATGCACAATTTTGACATTTAATATTCAATTACCGATTAACAACAATTTTAAATATTTGATATCAAGACAAATCTAATATCTTACCATTTGTCTTTGTATATTAGTAGAAAAGTATAATCAAAGTTATGTTACTCCAAGGATATTTTTTTTATAATTTGAACACAACTCCAATAGATAACTCCTAAAACATTATTCAACCAAAAGAGATATTGAAGAGGCCTAAAAAGATCAAATGAAAACAAGTTAAATAAATTAAGAGGATGACGTTTGGAGGTGGATTTGTGCAGAGAGCACAAAATCCATACTATGATACCATTTTGATGTTTAGGGCTTGAAAAGCAGGGCACCCATAGAAAACCTATGAGTATTTCAGAACAACAATTTATTACTTACTGCTCTCCCCTCTATGCTTCGGCCCTCGACGTCATCACTTGCAAATTAAAATACATAAAATGGGTGAGTTAACATTCTGTAAGAAAGTTGTTACTACGTGGTTTACAATTTCTAAATCATACTCTATATCATAGGTATACAACTTTGTTATTACAATGGCTACCCTTAATAAGGGCATGAGTCACTATGTTTTTGTGATATAAGGTAATGCCATTGCAACTATCGCTCTTCCTCCCTTAGCCTTTTTCCTTTTTATCCCTATAGTGACTCATAAACTTGTTAAAGACAGCATTGCAATGACAAACATGCCAGCCAGCCGAACCAAGTTGTATACATAGGATAAGCAAGTATGATATAGAAATTTTAAATCACGCATTAACTTTCTCACAAAATGTTAACTCACCCGTATATCCCATGGACCGCTCTTCGATAGTTACTTCAGAATCTTGTTATGTTCAAAACCCCAAATCAAGTAAAAGATGGAATCAAAAACCAGATCTTATTATTCAAATTTCAATACTCATTTAGTATGAAATTTATATAGATCTCGCTATTTTAAGCTACAGGTTCATGAATCTATGGTTTACGTATGTTAAAGAAACAACAAATCAAATAAAAAAGGTTAAATAAACTAAGAGAAGAGAGTTATGAAGTGTGTGTTTGTGATGTAATGGCGTTTGGAGGCGGATTTGTGTAGAAAGCACAAAATCCGTACTATGATACCATTTTGATGTTTAGGGCTTGAAAAGCAGGGCACCCCATAGAAAACCTATGGGTATTTCAGAGCCACGGTTTAATACTGCTCTCCCCTACACGCTTCAGTCCTTGACTTACTTACAAATGAAAAGGTTAAATGAAATGTTTATTTTTAACGGTATAAATTATGCAAGATTGCAATGTGAAAAAAACAGGGAAGGATGAAATGCTTGCACAAAACATTTGCACCCTGCAGCCATGCCCAAAATGCCCCTGCGCTAGTTAACTAGCGCAAGTGTAAAATAATGCGCAAGTTAAGTGGAGTGGCGCAAGTTAAGTTAAGTGGCGCAAAGTAGCTACTTTTTTTTAATTTATTTACTATTTTCAAATTATGTTATTTACTTTATTCTAAAATATTTTATTAACTTTATTCTAAATTATTTGTTCACTTTATTCTAAATTATTTATTTACTATATTCTAATTTATTTATGCACTTAAAATAAATTCGATTTTATTCTAATTCAATATTTAGTCTAATTTATTTATTCATTAAATACGAAATTAGAAATAAAATTTTATTTTATGCTAATTCAATAATTATTTTAATTAATTTATTCATTAAATACGAAATTAGAAAATAAATTTGATTTTATTTATTCAATATTTATTTATTCAATACATAATCATAAACATAAAATAAATGCAAAAATAAATACAAATAAAAAACAAAATTAATAAATATAACTCATTTTATTAATATCATTCAAACATTACAATAATTAATACATATATTTTACCCTCTGGGGTTAAAAGTTATTTTCACGCTATTCGGTATATACCAATAGCTCTTGGGGGAAATAGTGACATGTCCTGTTAGGGAAAAAGACATCAAGATCCTTGAGGTAAATTTAAATTTGGTTCCTTTTATACCCCCATGATGATTCTTACCCACGGTAAAAAGATTTTGGGAGAAAAAGGAAGCAAACCTAATTTTACCTCAAGGGGTGATGCCCCTTTCCCGAACCCGACGGACCACTACTTCCCCCAAAAGTTACTGGTATATACCTAAAGGGGTATAAAGTGCCTAGATACTATAAAAGCAAAAAAGAAGAAGAGAAAGAGGGGGAGAGAGTGGGAGGAGATAATGTGAGGAAAAGAGGAAGTTTGTGAGGGTATTTATAGGTAGAAATGACAACCTAGTTTGCATCTAACATTAATGTGGTCAAAATAACGTGTGAAAGTGGTTAAAAACGTGTAAATTGAATGTTGAAAACCTGACCAAATTGGAAAAAATGTTTGTTCTTTAGCTCTGACCACCGGCCAACGTGCGTGAGTTAACTCGCGCACATGCCAGTGGTGCGTGACTTAAGTCACGCAGAGCTTATAATGTGCATGAGTTAAGACACGCTGCGTGACTTAACTCACGCAGGGGTATATTTGGAAATCATTGATAAGTGCCAGAAAGTAGTAATTCAAATGAATATTTAAGGCACTTTTGTTACTTGTTTTGCAAGTTATTAAGGGAAAAGCCGAGAGATAAGTGATTATGGCCCTTTTACGCTTTATTTATCTTAC
>Ga0315913_1007260_pt1 | contig 13333 bp, 9 predicted proteins | sample MpolsnodulesMG_FD_207736 | JGI IMG/M metagenome (GOLD analysis project Ga0315913, IMG submission 207736) | Medicago polymorpha root nodule microbial communities from Los Angeles, California, United States - small nodules | ecosystem: Host-associated > Plants > Roots > Nodule | place: USA... | reverse complement strand
GATGATGAGAAGGATGTTGATGTGGTGGAGGAAGAGGAAGAGGATGAGATAGGTGAAGTTGGTGACTATGGGGCAATGCAAATAGGTGGTGGAATTGTTGTTGAAGAAATTGAGAAAGTAGATGATGAAGAATTGAATGTGCATGATATTGATGCGTATTGGCTTCAGAGGAAAATCTCACCGGCTTTTGGACCAGAGATTGATCCAGAAAATTGTCGAAGGCTTGCTGAAGAGGTGTTGAATGTTTTGGGTGAGGCTGATGATAGAGAAGTGGAGAAGAGGCTGTTGGTGTATTTTGATTTGGATAAGTTCAGTCTTGTTAAATTTCTGATGCGGAATAAGTTGAAGATTGTGTGGTGTACTCGCTTGGCAAGGGCTCGGGATCAAGAAGAGAGGGAGAAAATTGAGGAAGAGATGAAGGGGTCGGATTTGCAGACAATTTTGGAGGAGTTATATGCTATGAAAGCCTCTACTATGGAGAGAGAGAAGAAATTGGAGAAGAGTATAAGGTACGAGGCTCGAAGGTTGAAAGATGGGGACATGGACATTGATAGGGGAATTGGTGATGGAGTTGGGGAAAATGGGGGTCAACGCCGTATGCTTGATTTGGATAACCTTGCTTTTGAACAAGGTGATTTGTTTATGACAAACGGAAAATGTGATCTTCCTGATGGGTCTTATAGGCTTCCGAGAAAAGGTTATCAAGAAATTCACGTGCCTGCCTTGAAGGCTAAACCTATTGATCCTAATGAGAAGCTTGTGAATATTGGTTCTATGCCAGATTGGGCACAACCAGCCTTCAAAGGAATGACACAGTTGAATAGAGTGCAGAGTAAGGTATACGAGACTGCTCTGTTTAAATCGGATAATCTTTTACTTTGTGCTCCAACTGGTGCTGGAAAAACCAATGTTGCTGTTCTTACCATACTTCAAGAGATTGCGCGGCATAGAAATCCTGGTGATGGTTCAATTGACCATAGTGCTTATAAAATTGTTTATGTTGCGCCTATGAAAGCTCTTGTAACTGAGGTTGTTGGGAATTTATCTAATCGTCTGCAGGAATACGATGTTAAGGTTAGGGAGCTTAGTGGAGACCAGTCACTAACACAGAAACAGATGGAAGAGACTCAAATTATTGTCACAACTCCTGAGAAGTGGGATATTATTACACGAAAGTCGGGTGATCGAATTTATACTCAGCTTGTGAAGCTTCTTATCATTGATGAGATTCATCTTCTTCATGATAACAGAGGGCCTGTTCTTGAAAGTATTGTTGCTAGAACAGTTAGGCAGATTGAAACAACAAAGGACTATATTCGGTTGGTGGGATTGTCTGCTACACTCCCTAATTATGAAGACGTAGCACGGTTCTTGCGTGTTGATCATAACAAGGGGTTGTTTTACTTTGATAATAGTTATAGACCCATTCCTCTTTCACAGCAGTTTATTGGAATTACAGTGAAGAAGCCTTTTCAAAGGTACCAGTTGATGAATGATATCTGCTATGAGAAAGTTATGGCTGAAGCTGGAAAGCATCAGGTTCTTATCTTTGTACATTCAAGGAAAGAAACTGCTAAAACAGCTAGAGCCATCAGAGATACTGCACTTGCAAATGACACTCTTGGTAGGTTCCTTAAAGAAGATAGTGCAAGCCGTGAGATTCTTCATAGTCATACTGATCTTGTGAAGAGCAATGATCTCAAAGATCTTCTGCCATATGGTTTTGCTATTCATCATGCCGGTATGACAAGGACAGATCGCCAGCTTGTCGAGGGCCTTTTTGCTTCTGGACATGTTCAAATTTTGGTATCCACTGCTACCCTTGCCTGGGGTGTGAATCTCCCGGCTCACACAGTTATAATTAAAGGGACAAAGATTTACAATCCTGAAAAGGGAGCATGGACTGAATTGAGTCCTCTTGATGTGATGCAGATGTTGGGTCGTGCTGGAAGGCCACAGTACGACTCATGTGGTAAGGGAATTGTTGTTACTGGCCATAGTGAATTGCAGTATTATCTCTCTCTCATGAATCAGCAACTTCCCATTGAGAGCCAGTTTATTTCCAAGCTGGCCGATCAGCTGAATGCGGAGATTGTTCTCGGTACCATTCAGAATGTGAAGGAAGCTTGTAATTGGATTGGATATACTTACTTGCACGTACGTATGTCAAGGAATCCTTCTCTGTATGGTTTAGTAGCGGATATCCTTATGCGGGATATAACATTGGAGGAGAGGAGGGCTGATTTGGTAAGCATCTCAATCTTTAATTTATCACACTCTTATTATTTTATTATTATGTTAACTAAACAAACGTTTGTGTTATTATTTGGTTTATTCACATATGAAGCATCAAAATGGACCCCGAACATGACATTGACACTTCAACACCATTAATGGATAATCATCCATTAATAATTTGAGAAAATGAATTAATTGAATATAATCACATGTTTTGATTTGATTCGGACACCGGGACACTTCTTTGATCTGAAGCGTCGGTGCTACACCTCCTTTATAGTAGTCATTATTCTTGTCATCACTGTGACTTATGTAGAATTGCATGAGAAGCAACCAAATCTTCATGGCTATGAAATTAACTCACTTTAGTTTTGGCTTATTTAATTGGTTATTTTATGGCAGTGTCCTTGCTATGATTTGTGAGGAATTGTACTAGAAGAGAACCAAATGTTCATAGCTGTGAACTTTACTCAATTTACAAAGACATAGGCTCTTACACCACCAAAAAAAATATAAACACCGAAAAAGACATAGGCTCTTAAACTTATTTTAATGTTTGATTTTTCTCCTTTGAATGTTTTATTTTATTGAATGAATTTCAAATGATATCGAATGCAAAATTTTCTGGATATATATTGCTTATTCATACTGTGGTTGTCAATATAATGGCTAATGTTGATCTATTTAAATCTTGCAGATTCATTCCGCTGCGACCATCTTAGACAGAAATAATTTGGTGAAATATGATAGGAAGAGTGGATATTTTCAGGCCACCGACTTGGGTCGAATTGCAAGCTACTACTATATAACACATGGAACCATATCCACGTACAATGAGCATTTGAAGGCTTCAATGGGAAACATAGAGCTTTGTCAACTGTTCTCTCTTAGTGAAGAATTCAAACATGTAACAGTAAGGCAAGATGAGAAGATAGAGCTAGCAAAGCTTTTGGGTCGTGTTCCCATTCCCGTGAAGGAAAGTCTGGAGGATCCAAGTGCCAAGATAAATGTTTTACTGCAATCATACATTTCACAATTAAAGCTCGAAGGACTCTCATTGACATCTGACATGGTTTTCATAACCCAGGTTTGACTTCATTTCTTAACTTTGAGAATTTATTGGAAATTGGAAATGGTGTAATGTTGTATAGTTCTTTTCATATATTAATGTATTTTGTTTCTTTCTTTCTTTCAGAGTGCTGGACGCCTTTTGCGGGCTCTTTTTGAGATTGTCCTGAAACGTGGCTGGGCACAATTGGCTGAGAAGGCCTTGAACTTATACAAGATGGTGACCAAGAGGATGTGGAATGCACAAACACCACTTCGCCAGTTCAATGGAATTCCAAATGATATATTAACAAAATTGGAGAAGAAGAATTTGGCATGGGAAAGGTATTATGACCTATCATCACAAGAGATAGGTGAACTTATTCGCGCACCAAAGATAGGGAGGATTCTTCACAAATTTATTCATCAATTCCCAAAATTGAACCTTGCGGCACATGTGCAGCCAATTACTCGCTCAGTTTTGGGGGTTGAGCTCACAATAACTCCAGATTTCTCATGGGATGACAGAGTACATGGATATGTTGAGCCGTTTTGGGTGATTGTAGAGGATAATGATGGGGAAAATATCCTTCATCACGAGTATTTTATGCTGAAAAAACAATATATTGATGAGGATCATACTTTGAATTTCATAGTGCCAATATATGAACCTCTTCCTCCTCAATACTTTATCCGTGTTGTCTCTGATAGGTGGCTTGGATCCCAAACTGTTTTACCTGTTTCTTTCAGGCACATAATTTTACCTGAAAAGTATCCTCCACCTACTGAGCTGTTGGATCTGCAGCCACTGCCTGTGACAGCCTTACAAAGTCCTTCTTATGAAACTCTTTATCAGGATTTTAAGCATTTTAATCCTATACAGACACAAGTCTTCACAGCTCTGTATAATTCTGATGACAATGCCTTAGTTGCTGCTCCGACCGGGAGTGGTAAGACTATATGTGCAGAATTTGCAGTTTTGAGGAATCATCAAAAAGGGTCTGATAGTGTCATGCGTGTTGTTTATATAGCACCCATTGAAGCTCTTGCCAAGGAACGGTATCGTGATTGGGAGAAGAAATTTGGGGGTGGTCTTAAATTGGCGGTTGTTGAATTAACCGGAGAAACAACAACAGATCTGAAACTGCTTGAGAAAGGTCAGATTATTATTAGTACTCCAGAAAAATGGGATGCTTTATCTCGCCGTTGGAAACAGAGGAAACATGTCCAGCAAGTTAGTCTTTTTATCATTGATGAACTACACTTGATTGGAGGTCAAAGAGGCCCTGTTTTAGAGGTTATTGTGTCTCGGATGAAATATATTGCTAGTCAGGTTGAAAATAAGATTCGTTTTGTGGCTTTATCAACCTCACTTGCAAATGCCAAGGATTTGGGAGATTGGATTGGAGCTGCCTCCCATGGCCTATTCAATTTTTCACCGGGTGTTCGTCCTGTGCCATTGGAAATACACATTCAGAGTGTAGATATTGCCAATTTTGAAGCGAGGATGCAGACAATGACCAAACGAACTTACACTGCGATTGCTCAACATGCCAAAAATGGGAAACCCGCCCTTGTATTTGTGCCTACAAGAAAGCATGTCCGATTGACAACTATGGATCTGATTACATACTCAAGTGCAGACAGTGGAGAGAAATCGTTTTTATTGCGGTCCACAAAAGAACTTGAACCTTTTCTTAACAAGATTAGTGATGAAATGTTAAAAGTCACGTTATGTGAAGGTGTTGGCTACTTGCATGAGGGATTGAGTAGTCTTGATCATGACATTGTGGCGCAACTATTTGAAGCTGGTTGGATTCAGGTCTGTGTTTTAAGTAGTTCCATGTGCTACAAAGTTACACTGTTAGCTCATTTGGTTGTTGTGATGGGTACACAGTACTATGATGGGCAGAATGCACAGACAGACTACCCTGTTACTGATCTTCTGCAGATGATGGGTCATGCCAGTCGTCCTTTGATGGACCATTCTGGAAAGTGTGTCATCTTATGCCATGCACCTTGTAAGGAGTATTACAAAAAGTTTTTGTTCGAAGCATTCCCGGTTGAAAGTCATTTTCATCACTTTTTGCATGATAATTTGAATGCTGAAATTGTCGCTGGAATTATTGAAAACAAGCAAGATGCTGTAGATTATCTTACATGGACATTCATGTACAGGCGTCTCACCCAGAATCCCAACTATTACAATTTACAAGGAGTTAGTCATAGGCATCTTTCTGATTACCTCTCTGAGATGGTGGAAAATACATTGAGTGATTTGGAAGCAAGCAAGTGTGTTTCTATAGAGGATGATATACATTTGTCTCCTCTTAATCTTGGAATGATATCATCCTACTATAACATCAGTTACACAACAATTGAAAGGTTTTCATCATCTATTACTTCGAACACAAAAATGAAGGGCCTTTTGGAAATTCTATCATCAGCATCAGAATATGCTTACCTTCCAATACGGCCTGGGGAGGAAGATGTGGTTCGCAGGTTAATAAATCACCAAAGGTTTTCCTTTGAAAGCCCCAAAGTTAAAGATCCACATGTCAAAGCCAATGCCTTGCTTCAGGCTCATTTTTCAAGGCAATCTGTAGGTGGGAACCTTGCATTGGACCAGAGAGAGGTGTTGCTTTCTGCAAATAAACTGCTTCAGGCATTGGTGGATGTAATATCGAGCAATGGTTGGCTGAGTTTGGCTCTTCTTGCTATGGAAGTTAGTCAAATGGTGACACAAGGATTGTGGGGACGTGACTCTATGCTGCTACAACTTCCTCATTTCACAAAAGATTTGGCTAGGAAATGCGAGGAGAACCCAGGGAAGAGTATAGAAACCATCTTTGATTTATTGGAGATGGAAGATGTTGCGAGGCGTGAATTGTTAAACATGCCAAATTCATACTTATTGGACATTGCTCGCTTTTGTAATCACTTTCCTAATGTTGATTTGTCGTATGAAGTCCTGCCCAATGACAGTGTCCGGACTGGTGAGGATATAACAATATGTGTCACTCTGGAGAGGGATATCGACAGTAAGACAGAAGTAGGACATGTTGATGCTCCTAGGTATCCAAAAGCCAAGGAGGAAGGATGGTGGCTTGTTGTTGGTGATACCAAAACCAACTCGTTACTTGCAATTAAGCGGGTTTCCTTGCAGCGGAAATTAAAAGCCAAACTGCAGTTTGCTGCTCCTACTGATCCTGGAAAGAAATCATACATACTTTATTTCATGTGCGACTCATACATGGGTTGCGATCAAGAATATGGTTTCACTGTTGATGTTAAGGAAGCAGATGGTGGCAATAAAGATAGCAGCAGAGAATGAAGAGGTAATTTTCTGATATTTTTAGTATAATTTGCTTGGGCTAGATCTGTAACAATAGATTATGGCCTACTGACTGGTTAGGAACTTTGGTAGCATATATTAATATGTTCAATCTGTGTGTATTCTGTTTATGTTTATTGAATTTGCTAAATTGTGTTAGTAAATGACATGGATAATAATTTAAATCAATTTCTAATGATGGTTATGTGGCAGTATGTTCCAAGAGAAATTTTATGATATTCTAATGTAGTATCCTTTCTTACAATTTATAAGCTGAATGTTTGTTATGGTTTCTACCACATCTGTTTCTACATCTAGATTTCATAAACTGTTTATCTCACAACCGTAACCAAATAACCACTATCAGAATGTTGAAAAGGTGCAGCGTTGCAAGAATTTGGAATAAATGCCGTAACTTTAACAATGCTTTCTAAGTAGAAGTGCTTTTAAAATAGACTTAAGACAGATCTTTTGTGTTGAAACACTGTTGTAAGTAAGCTCTTTTATAGATAGTATTAAATTGCTGACTTGATGCCTAAGAACTTAATTTTTGTTGTTCCTATTGTTTATAGATTTCCCTTTTTTACTATATATGATTCATTATATGCTTCCTAATTTTCAGAATCTTTTTTCTTCTCTCATTTATTTATTTATTTATTTTTTCTAAACAAACTTATTGATTTTCTTTTATAGTATTTGCTAATGCGAGAAGAAATGGAAATGATTATGGAAGTTGAACTTGTTAGTGATCGCGAAATTAACTATGATGAAGCCCGACTTTTGATGAACCAAACAGAAAGTTAAGTCTCAATCCCTCTAGAGGATGTTCTTGTTCAACCCGTATTTCGTTTGCTTTTCATGTCGCTAACAGCTGCTGTTACTGCAGAATTAGGAGTGCAGGTGCAACTGAAGAATTGCCTTTAGATTACACATTTCCTATGTTCCACTAAATGAGATACATTTACCCTTGGGCTCAAATTTCCACTCTGGTTGACTTTCAATAAGTAGTAGTAGTTTGTATTACTTACAACTTATTCATTTTTATGCGTGCAGATGCCTACATATTATCAAATATCAATAATCTCAAGCTTAAATAAAATCCAAAAGGTATATAAGTGTGTACTTTATTTTTTCATAAAATTATTTTATCATCTGTCTAAAAGAGAAAATGAAGTTTAATATATTATGATCTTATGTGTACTACCTTGTGCACTAATTTGGTCTTCTACCATGAAAAGAATGGACAAACCATCCCATCATTATGAATCTTTCGCTAGTTTAGAGTCTAAGTTTGCCCGGTGTCTAACATGTGTCGGTGTCCGAAACTAACAAGACACCAACACATGTAGTTATATTTAATCTCTTTCATTTTCTAAAATTATTAACGGTATCTAACTGTCGGTGTTGTGTTCGATGTTTGTGTCTAAGTGTTTCATAGTTATGATTATTGGATTATAGAGTTTACTCTTACCATTGCCATTAAGTTCATGGTCTAAAATGTTCTCATCAGATTTCTAAAGGTCTTCTAATCTAGGTTCAATACCAGAATATTTTTCTAGCTCTTATTAGGCATAATTTTCTATCCTTTGAATTAGAATCATTACTATCTTCTATGCTAGGCTTATAGAATATGATATTCTTTTGGCTTAATTACATAAATGGTCCCTTAAATAATTATGAAATTTCAATTTGATCCCCTTATTAATTTTCGCTTCAATTTAGTCCTTTAAATTACCTTCGTCTATCAATTAAATCCATCGGTTAAATCTTGTGGAAAAACGTTAACATTCATCTCTCCTTCATCATGTTCATCATCAAACCCAGCAACATTCATCATCTTCATCAATAAATCCAGCAACATTCATCGCCTTCATCATAAAATAAAAAAATAAAAAAAAAAACTAAACTTCTACTTCCAAGTTTGCCACACGCCCCTTCCCTTTTCCACACAACTCACATCTCTTCTTCTCTCTTCTCACTGGAACAAACCCAACCTCCCCAAATCAATCCACGCCACCCTCCTCCAAATCCATGAAACTCATCAAAACACTAATCTCTCCTCCAACCTTGTTTCAACTTACATCAATCTCCATCACCCACTGTCTCTTTCCAATTTCTGGATTTGTGTTGAATGGAGAGAAAGAATTGCTCTACGTTAAACAACCTCTTTGCTTCTAATTTCGAAACCCTTTCTACCACAAGAACAAACACGTCAACAACTCCAAAATGGAACACGATGAAGATGAAGAACCACCTCTTGCTGTTGAGATTCAACAACATAACAACGATGAATCCATTTCTCAACAATCTTCTGTTGGTGTCACTCTCATCACTGGTTATCTTGGTGCTGGCAAATCGACGGTAACCCATTTATCTTTTTCCATCAAAATTAACACCCCATTATTTTCCCTTTATAATTTCTAATTGGGTAGCTTAAAGTTGTGTCTTTTTTCACTTTCATTTTCTTTTTCGTTATTGGGTCATCTACCTATATCTTGTTCCTTTGCTTCAGTGTAGTGATCCATGGACGCAAGAGCACGCGGTGACGGCGTTGTTGAATCTTTCTCTTCATGAAGATAATAAGAAACTGATATTTAAGTCTGGAGCATGATTCAATGGACTTTCTTTTGTGAAAATTTAGATTTGGAATGGAGGGATAAAGAAGGGGAAATTGGAAATCTAAGATTTTCCCCTTTTCTAATTCTTTATGTTTAATTTAATTAAATATTTTATTTTAATTTTTTGTTAATTTTGGATGATAATGATGAAGAAAATATTCAGGATTTTTTTTTGAGTTTTTTTAATTTATTTTTGTGATGAAGTTTATTAATTTTGCTGGGTTTTGCTATGAAGATGATGAATTTTTTGTTAACGTGATGAAGGTGAATTTTTTTTGGGTTTTGCATAGTTTAAATTTTTTTCCTGGGTTTTGATGATGAATGTTGTTGAGTTTGGTGATGAACATGATGAAGGAGAGATGAATGTTAACGTTTTTTCCACAAGATTTAACAGATTGGATTTAATTGATAAACGAGGGTAATTTAAAGGACCAAATTGAAGCGAAAATTAATAAGGGGACCAAATTAAAATTTCATAATTATTTAAAGGACCATTTATGTAATTAAGCCTATTCGTTTTGTATTCTTAAGCCTTTTCAGATTGTGATTTACTGAAAATGAATTTAGCTACAAGTCATTTGGCTGAAAACTAAAACTATGTTTAATGATTTGTTATCAATTTTCTCATGTTGTAACTATGTTCAAGTGTATTCTATGCTCAATTGTGCAAATGAATGACACCGATAATAGTTTAAATCAATTAGACTTTCGGCCCGTGCGACGCACGGGTTCCATCGACTGTTATAATAATCAATAAGTTATATTTGACATGTGTCATGTATGTGCCTATCGAAAAACACAAATGTGGTTATTAGATGATTGTTTCCATCATGTGTAAATTTGCATATATTAAAAAGTTTAAAATAATAACTTTGTATTTTTTTTAAACTAAATAGTAAGTTTGTATTTAAACGTACATTTTATATTAAATATATAATTTTTTAATTAAAAATATATTTTACTAAAGAAAAAGAAGAGTTTTCTTAAAAAAAAAAAAAAACTCAATGATTTAAAAATAAATTTTAAAAAACAAAAATAAAATTTTTATTAAAAAAAAAAAAAAAACTCAATGATTGCAAATCATTTTCAAAAACTCATCGGTTGCAACAAAACATGATACTACAACTTAAAAGTGTAAACATTTATAAGCAATCATACATAAAACTCAAGTAAATTTTGTGTCTGACTTACAATCTTAATAGGAATGATTTATTTATAACATTTTTTCCTCTTACAAATGCTACATAACATGAGCAAAGGATAGCAAATATGACAAACATTGACTTTACAAATTAAGGTATGTTATCAAACATCTCTCTTTTGGATGGTACTATACGTGATATGTAGGTCATTTAAGCCTCAAGAGATGAATATAAGGTGGATCTGTTGGTTCATATTCTCATAAAGCCATATTTGTTAACGCAAAAATCGTAAGAAAGACATCAGAAAGCAATTGCAAAACCTCAACTCATATGAAAACAAAAAATGCAGATAAAGATAGCATCTTTTGAGGGAAAAAACCTCTTTGGCAATGAATGGAGAATTTTGTGACATTTATGGCAGATTGGCTGTCCATCATGGCTACCTCTTATGTAAAGGGTGATATCTTTGTTGTTATGGCAAAACAAATCTCAGTATGTGTATATATAGTACTTGAAATAAGTCAATTGTCCATTAAGTTCATTCCTTTCGTGTTCCTCATAGTCAGTCATCACTAATAATGATACTTAATGTGGATGTCTATTTTCAATGCTAATTAATTATTTTGTTATATAACTTCCAAAAACGGTTTGAATGCCATTAGTACACATTTATATCGAGTTTGTATATTTCAATGGACAATTAAAGCACACATTCATTTACATTAAAAGGATTTGAAAATCGGAGGGAGTGAAATCGTAATTCAAAATTATTTTAATGTTGTTTTAACTGTCACAATTGCTTTTAAATGAGAAAGTTAAAGGATATTATGAATGATGGTAGGAGGAAATTTTTGAATTTCAAATTAATGGATGATGATTAAGATAAGAGTTTATGAGCATTTAATTTCTTTTAAATGAGAAGGTCAAACAATTGGTTTTAAATTAGGGGGAATTTTTTAATTTAAAATGAATGGATGATGATTAGAATGAGATTAGGAGCATTTAATGCGTGACAATGATATGAGAAAGTCAATTGTGAGCATTAAATGCATGATAAAGGGAGGAAAAAAATTAGGGTAATCTCTTTTAAATGAGAATGTCAAACTAGTTATGGGGGTTTAGAAGCATTTATTGTGTGATAAAGGCATGAGAATGTCAAATCTGAGAATTTATTGCATTGGAAAGGGAGGGAAAAATTTAGGGTAATCTCCTTTAAATGAGAATGTCAAACCTAATTATGGGGGTTTAGAAGCATTTATTGCGTGATAAAGGTATGAGAATGTCAAATGTGGGAATTTAATAGGTTGGAAAGGGAGAGAAAAAATTAGGGTTAAATGTTAGGGTTAGATGTAACTTGACCAGCTTTCGAAAGAAAGAGTTCTGATGATAGTTGTGGTGCGTTGTGTTACATGATATTTTAATGCAACATCCCTTCATACAAATTACGTATAAGCTGAACATCTGTTTCTACATCTTGATTTCATTAACTGTATCACACAACCAGTATCCACCATCCACATGTTGAAAAGATGCACCTTTCGTAGAGCACCAACATGCATCGGAAGATGTACCAAAATGTCCAATGCACCAAACTAACATGTTCTCGTCAAGATGACCTTGTTATTTTAAACTACCACGTGCTTGCTGGTTTTGGAATGATGAATTTTTTGTCATTAATTTACAGTTTCATGAAGTTGCAACCGGAAAAGATATTACATGGTGAGGTTTATGTTTTGTTCTAGTACACACTATACCTAATCCTTATTTGAAAATTTACCTGATTATTGAGTACTAATTACATGCTTACAGCTTATCTTTAGATTGTGACAGATAAGGAAGTACTTGCAGCAGCTATTAGCATTTAGCATTAGGAGGTAACACTGTACGTTGCTTATAGAAAATTTCTAACCCAAGGAGCACTAATGTATACGTTAGGAAATAAAGTAAAGGATGCAACTTTCTCTACAACACATTTCTAAAAAATCCATACGTGATTTTAAGGGTGGACATTCGGTCGAAATCGGTCCCAAAACCTGAATCCGAAGAAGCCCACGGATGGGAATCACAAGCCCATTTCCGACTGTTTTCACTCTCGGTTAAGTCGGATTCGGATTAATCGGTTAATACGGTTGCACGGGTGGATTCACTCGGTTAATTTGGGTTTCACATACGAAGAAGAAGAACAACAAAAGCTTATCAAAATTTAATTTTTTTCATTGTATTTCACACATAAGAGAAGAACAACATCATGCTTGTCATATCTTTATAGTTACAAATCTAGAGCATGAATTAATGGTGCTGGAATCACAAAATAATAATGGGGCTTGAATCAAAAGAGCTTTAAATTGCTGCTTTTACACACCATCTATTAGATCTGTTACTGAAAGTTTAAGACTTGTGAGGAAGGAAGCTTGATCTAAAGGAAAATGAAAAAGAGAGAATGGAGAAAAATCTAGAACGAAGATGAATTGGAGATTAAAGAAAAAAGAATTTTTTTTTAGAAAAAAAAATAGGAACAAGATGGTGAACTGAATAATAGAAATGAAAGAAACTAGAGAGAGAATAATATTTTAGAATTAGGGAAGAAGAAGAATATAGAAGAAGAGAGATGAAAATAACTTCTTTAAAAAGCTTGGTCTCATAGTTATTAATATTAACTAATTTTTGTTACTGTTATTGAAAAAACAGAAGAATCTTGTAGTCTTAGATTGGTTACAACTGGCCATAGTTTTAAAACTCGGCTCGGTCATCGACTCAGGAGGAGTACTGGATCATTGGTCGAACCACTGAGTCGCAAGTCGAACCACATGAAAGAATCGGATGACTCGGTTATCACCCGGTCTCCATAAATAAGATGACTCGGGCTATAAAAAAACATAACACTAATAAATGTTTGAAAAAATCTCCAGATAATTTCTCAAATTTGATCTTTAAATTAAAGTCCATCTACTTTG
>Ga0315913_1007259_pt1 | contig 13334 bp, 11 predicted proteins | sample MpolsnodulesMG_FD_207736 | JGI IMG/M metagenome (GOLD analysis project Ga0315913, IMG submission 207736) | Medicago polymorpha root nodule microbial communities from Los Angeles, California, United States - small nodules | ecosystem: Host-associated > Plants > Roots > Nodule | place: USA... | reverse complement strand
ATCAACGCAAGGGAAATAACAAAAGGGAATAGCGAAGAAACCATGAATCAGGTACGAAGGCGATTTGTGTGGGATTTAGTGAATTAATAAGAGCCATTTGATTGAATGAAATTAAGGGGTAGGATTTGGTGTCAACAGACCCTATCTCAGATTAATAGTGCTTTGCCGGTGCTTTATATAAAAAAAAAGGTTTTGTTAACGAGTGCCTCCGGGGCACTGTTTAAGCATACCAAAACAAGCAATTATTCTTTAGAAAAGTCAAATATTTCGATTTCCAATGCATTGATTACATGTATTTTTATAAATACTTGCTATTTATAGTCCTTAAGGAGTGCCCGGGGGCATTCGTTAACATTTTTCAAAAAAAAAAGGTTAATAGTGCTTTGTCTCTTGTAATATAGGCGATTTTCGGGTTTGCCCTCTGTAATTTTTTTTATTCAGTCCTTATAATTTTTTGTTTGTTTCAATATACCCCCTAAGCCATCTGACTGTGCATATTCGTTGATGTGACACGTTGAGTCACCTTTTTATGATGACGTGGTGTGCTGACAGTATATATAATTTTGTTTTTCATTTTTTATGGGTACACGTGGTATTTGTAGTTTTTTTATAAAAAATATATATTAATTTATATATAAAAAAATAAATATAATTTTTAAATTTTAAAAAAATTAGAAAAAAATTCATTTTTTTCTTAAGTAGTTTTATTTTATTAAAAAAATGAAAAATTATGGAACTTAATATATTTCAAAATCTTAGAAAATATATTTTGAAAATTAGAAAAACAAATTTGAGATTAAAAAAAGTTCAGATTTTTTTTTTTAAAATTAAAAATTTAGTTTTCTTTATACAAAATAAATTTCAATTTTTTTTCATAATTAAAAAAAACATTAGATAATAATTTTTGACAATAAAAAAATTAAAATTTAGATTATATTTTTCAAGAATTGAAAATTATGAAAAATTGAAAATATTTTAAAATAAATATTTGAAAATATTTTTCCTAAATTTAGATGATATTTTTTGAAAACTTAAAAAAATAGATAATCTTTTTGCAGAATTTTAGTAGAAAAAATTCGGATTTTTTTCCAAAAATTTTATTCTAGAATTTTTAGAAATTAAAAAATTAGAAAAAAATCATTTTTTTTAAGAAATTATGAAGATGTTTTTAAAAAAAATTATGGAAAAAAATGTATAAGTAAAAGAGAGAAAAATATGATTTTGAGTGTCTTGTCAAATATTAGTGCGTTCTCCATTATTATAAATGCAAAGTAGAATATATTTAATTAGAAATGATAAAAGTAATATTAATTCGAGTTATAATTGAATATTGCATATTATATGTAGGGATCGAAGTTTAAATCTTGAAAAGAAAACATACTTCTAAACGTCATAAAGAAAACAAACCACTTCTAAAAAAAAACATAACAAACCTTTTTTTTAACATGCTAGCCAACTCTTTCTTTATTGCATAATACTCCCTTTTACCTGATGACCATACTCGAATCTCTATCAATCACCCCGAGTGATCGCATCCTTGAATCATTGGCAAAGAAGATAAGGTCCAGGGTGTCCAACATCTTCTTAATAACACGAGCCCCGGTATTCCACGAGCAAAAATCTCTTCTTTCCTAGAAGGGTCTCTAAGATAAGTATGACCTCTATTGGACTGGTAGAACTTATTTACCTAGAAGGGTCTCTAAGATAAGTATGACCTCTATATAGACATTATTTACTGATTGTTAGAGATCTTAAAATAACAAAATTATATTGAAATGATAAAAATATGAATTAATTTTTTACTTCTACAAACTTTGATCAACAATACTTGTCATGATATATTTATGATTCATGATCCTCATTATAATTTTTACATATAGCGCTATATTATATGTAAAAACATCGTCATCGTCAACGTTGACTTTTATTTTTTGGTTCCATCGCATTTCATTCATGACATAATCTATTGAGACCTCTTTATTTACATAAAATTTCAGGTACCTGATCATTTCAACTGGAACTAAAGAAAATAAAGTATATTAAACTTCTTTTTTAGAATTTTCATATCCTTTGTCTATGGAACCGACTGCTCTACCACACTTAAGGCGCAATGGGATTCATTTGCAAGATTAGATTTTCCAACATGGACATCTATTTTGATATGAGCATAAAAAGTTGATATTTTGTTTGCTTAACTTTGCAAATAAATTATATTTTGAACTTCTAGTTCACACTGATTTACATGAGGATCAAGATGAGGTAATAATAATTTATTTAAAATGATTCATTTGAACTTCTGGTTCATTTATTCAGCTACTTATTCTCTCACCCTAATATTGGAAAAATAAATTCATCAATCGATAATCAGTCTATTGGGCTGTAAAAAAGTCTCCAATTATTGACTCAAATATACTTTATAATAGATGAAGATTCATATCAAATATATTTTCCCAATATTCAATTACAACTTCTCTAAACGCATTGTATTGGAGCAATTGAATCCTACACAACACATCCAAAAAACGCTTATATGGAAAATATTAGCCTTATAAACCAAACATCAAATTAGAAATTAGGGGACGATCTGTATATGATAAATTGTTGGCTATAATGCAAGATTATATATTCCCAAGTACAAATTGAAAGATATTATCTTATAAGTATTGATCGTACCGCTAACATTAGACGTCTAATGAATGGATCTTTAAACCCATTTTTAGAAATGAACATATGTTAATGAATGTTCGATATCAATTTTCATATACGCTCAATACTTATCAAATGAGGAAAATGAGATGTTAGTCAAATAATCTCACAAACTTCTAGTTGTGAGTTAACAATAAACATACACGTGACCATAATTGATACATAAATTAAAGTTGTAAAATTTATACTTGGCCCACGTGATTATTATGTGTGAATTGATTCATAAATATCCCCAAATGTGAGACTCATTTCCCCATGTTTCTCATCTTTCCCCATAATGCACAATAGTTATTAGATTTCAAGAAACTTTTGGCTCTTCAATAATACACAAAAGTAGCTAGACTTGAAGAAGCTTCTGGCTCTTCGATACATATTGAAAAATAAAATAAAATAAAAATCAACTATTTTTTCTTCGCATCATAATATATTTAAGATGACCCTACCGATCTTGCCAACAACAAACTTAATATAATTTTGTAAACTTCTGGTTTACAATAATATGTGATTCAATTGCGCAAACATAAGTGTAGTATAATCCAAAACAATATATCCCATTTAGAAGAATATCCTTGAAACATAATAAATTTCTGTGAGACCTAGAGGAATATAATGCATTCTCATTCTCAGTGTAATTTTTTTATTTCTCCATATAACAATATATGAGCTCTTCTGAAGCCTTCAATAATTTTTTACTACTAAATATAATAATAAAATTAGTTTCTTTATATCATTAATCTAAACATTATTGTAGTCCTTTGCATAAGAAATCCTTCAAATATATGCTTATGTTTGTAGCCTTACGCCTAAATGTATGTTTATTTTATCATTTTTGGCTATATATTATTTGAAGTATATCATAATCAATTGGCTATATATTATTTAAAGAATATATCATAATCAAATAAATATTTAACGCATATTGTTCATAACATCATGGGATTTGATTGATTTTTTTAATTAAAGATTTAGAAGTTTAGAAAATAAAAAATCAACCCAAAATCATATAACCTAATTACACGATATTGCATCACACATTTAGACTTTCATAAAAAACACACAATCACAACCAATCTTTATATATTGAGGATAGTTCCAACTTCTCTCTCTCTCTTTTTTTTGATTTAACTTTTACCATTTTTGGGATTTAAGCATCTCATGTCTCTCGGTCCTCAAGTTAACAAGGACTTTAACCTAACTTGTGAGTACAAAACGGGGTAAGAAATGAGATGAAAACTCCACAATTGATATCTATATCAACTTCCCCCTTAATCAAACATAACATACTATTCCAAAATGAAAGAGACTAGTGAGGAAGGAAGAGAGGAGTTCACACCATTCTTCCTTGCTCAACCCATATCCTAACAACAACCATCAAACTTTTTATTTGTTTTAAATAATTCAGAGAGTATTACAAAAAACTTGAAACAGAGAAGAAAGGGAGAGAACACCATTTTTCATCTCCCTTTTCTGCCGACCACTGTCCCCATCTCTCTCTTCCGCTAGGAGAGAGATAAAAACAAAGTCACCGAACTCAAAGTCACCAAAGTGCTACCTTGCTGTACAAACTTCTCTTTCTAATTTAGGGCTTGGTGTGCTCTATTTTATGTGCCTCAACAGTCATCTTCTGATCAGGTATGATCACTAGGCATATCAAGGTCATAATCTAAAATCATCTACATTGTAAGCCACCAAAGAAGAGTTGATTGAATTTGCATAAATGTACCTAATAAAATTATTCAGGAACTTTCCATCACAAAAAGTTTTCTCTATAGAGACACATGTATTCTTTAATACTTCATGTAAAGCAAGAAATAATGCAGTATGGCAGTTTATGGATAATTGAGATTCAAATCTATATTTCAATAACACAAGGATAAAAAATCAGTGAAAGTGGAATCAAAATGCAAAAGATCTTAATGGGACTGCTACATTAAGTTAAACGCTGATACTCTTTGAACCCCTTGAAGAAACCAAAATGTCTGATGTTAGTTGTCCAACATTCCCTATTGACACAACAAGCTAAAAACACACACAAATGTGAGCTAACCCCATAATTTTTGTTCTAACACTGAAATATAAAGTTAAATGTCTTTTTGTGAATAATGGTATCCAGAGTCATAGATAAATTAATTAATTGGAAAAATAAAACGGGGTAAAACCCTAGAAAATGATACAAACCAAAACCATAGTGGAGCAAATCCTCATGAAGGTGTTGGCCTTACTTTAGCATCAAAATTGTTGTTATTATCGTTAAAGGCGCAACCAAAATGAGAAGAACTAGGGGTCATGCACCGGTTCACAATTCGTTTCCGTACATAATACGCTTTTTGTATACGTGATACAAAACTCTCAAAGTATTTGGAACGTGGGAGTATACACTGTCAATACACTCTTTCGATTCGTAGTACATTCTAATATGCTAATTAGTACGCAATGAATAAAAAAGTTTACTATGACAAACATAATTTTCTAACAACAAAAATAGAAGCTCAATTCTTTTGTCAATTGTGTATAAAATAATTAGATTTTTTAGTAGTTTAGGTTATAATACACTGATGATAATGTTTTTTAAACAAATATAATTTAATTTTAAGAATTAATTACTTATATTTAAAATAAATTCTATTATTATTCCATTTATCTATCCATCTCTTTTGTTTTACAAGATGTAGGGATCTGTCTTCAACAAGTGTAATTATAGTTTATAAAAAAAAAAAGTAAATATTTTTTTGAGGCAATTAATATTTGTTTCAAAAAACCTTATTCCCACGAAAGTTATAAAAACGATAGACCAAAAGTAACAAGAAAAAGAAGATAGTCAATGGGAACTATGGGCTCAACGTGTAACAAAGAGCAATGCACTGGTGGGGTGTGTGGTCTGAGTACTCCAACTGTTTCTACAAATCTCAAAAACTGAAAAAATGGATGAAAATCCAGCCCTTACATTCAAAACATAATACGATCAATTATCTTTAATAACTATCAGATAATTTGCAATTTTTTTTAGAACTTTCATAAAAAAACACACAATCACAACCAATCTTTATATATAGAGGATAGTTCCAACTTCTCTTTTTTATTTGCTTTTTACTTTTACCATTTTTGGGATTTAAGCATCTCATGTCTTTCGGGCCTCAAACTAACTAACAATGACTTTAACCTAACTTGTGAGTATAAAACGGGGTAAGAAATGAGATGAAAACTCTACAATTGATATCTATCTACTTCCCCCTTAATCAAACCAGCACCATCATATATATACCATATCAAAATGAAAGAGAAATAGCAGTGAGGAAGGAAGAGAGGAGTTCACACCATTCTTCCTTGCTCAACTCATATCTTAACAACCATCAATGTTTTTCTTTGCTGTCCAAACCTCTCTCTCTCTCTTTAATTTAGGGCTTGGTGTTTTCCATTTTATGTGCCTCATTTTTCTTCCTTTTATTTAGTTTCATATTTTATTTTGCTTTCCTTTTCTTAACATCACCGTTCTCTTTGAGAAAACAAAAGTGCTCCGTTCACTTTTTTTATTTTTCTATTTTTTATGTTTTATTTACTTTTTTCCATTCTTAACCGTTATGTTCTTTTTTTATTTTACAAATTCAGTTATGTTATTTCTCTTCTTTTAGCAGTTAGTTTTTTTTTTGGTCAAGTATTCTAATGGGGTGTCCGGAGTTTGAACCTGATCCCTGCATATAATAATGCATGTCCCTGTCAACTGAGTTGTGCTCACGGAGACTTTTTTATTTTTGTTTTAATAAATAAATCATACAATTATTATTTTTCTTATTAATACCATTTGCAGTTGTTGCTTTTAAGTTCTTGCTTGGATCTTGGACTTCCTCTCAACTCCCTTGTATTATTTTTCTATTACTTTCCAATTCAAGATAATCCCCCATCTCCTTTATCAAATGGATATCAACACCAGACCAAAGCAATATTCAAGTAAAGGATACTAAAAGAGACCAAGTCAATTTCATCACATGTTAATCCTTAAAGCTTCCTACTGTGCATGCATTGAGGTTTGTCTTCCTCTTTTTATAATTTTATTAGAAAATAGAAAATAATGATTTTAATAAAAGATAATTCTTTTTTCAATTAAAGGATAATTCTTGACTGACGATAGCTAATTCTTGATCCCGGCATCCCGCACACAAAAAGTGCCACAGGATAAGGGAAAGCTACTCGTGAACGTGTAACAATGCATGATTAAATCAGTCATCCATTTAAATTAGACTTATTTTGAGCTTATACAATACATCTTATGTAAATAAATAAGTTTTTATTTATTATTCTTAAATTTGTAAATGTAGTTTATGGAAGAAAAAAAATGGTTTATGAAGATACAATTTCCGTTGGTGATAAATAAACATAAAGACTTGTTTATTTACATAAATTGTTTTGCATAATCTCGAAATAAGTCTAATCCAAACGGACCCAAAATAGCTTTTTTTTTTAGAGTGTGTTTGAATTATAGAATGTTTTGAGGTAATGTAATATTTTGATGGAATTCAACTTATTCTATGTAAATTTTATTGTTTGGATGATAATTTGGATAATTCTCCCGTAAAAAGAACATGGACGATTCTCAAAATGAAGAAAATTTATGAAGTATTTTATTTAAGCCAAATTTAAATAATTTTAAATGACATTTAAAAGCTAGAAATTTCAACTTACTTCCCTACTCTATACAATGTGAATGGCATATATTGGTTATATTTTTTTTTTAAATTTTAAATCGACCTCTATAAATTTTCAAAAATTGTGAATTGGTCCCTAATTTTTTTAAATAATTATTGACCCCTTAAAATTTCCAAAATAAAAAATTTTCCTTTTGAATTTTCAAAAGATGCAAATTGGTCCTTATTTTTCAAATTTGACTAAACTTTTAAAATTTATTAAATTTGCCCAAAAATATTAACAATAAATTTTTCTTATTACTCTGTCTAAACAAAAACATTTAAAAATGATATGCCCTAACCTACCAAACAAAATTTTGTTTGTTGTCCACATCCAATGAGAGGATAAAGACAAATTAATGAAAAAATGTGTTGGCATTGCAAAATGAGAGTATAATATAAAGACACATTAAGAAAAGGAGGGTACATATTGAAATGTAAATTCACCTAGTGTGTTGAATAGTGGGTTGACATTTAACTTGCGACACACCTTTATCTATGACTTTTTCTTATTTATTTTTATTCACTAAAAATTAGTAGTTGGCAAACTATATATGACTTTGCCAACATTTAGTTTTTAGATAATAAAATTAATAAGAAAAATTCATTTACAGAAGTGTGAGATGCGAGTAAAACGTCAATCCAAATTGCAACACATTTTGGAGAAATTACATTTTAATGTGTGCCGTCTCTGATTTTGACTCCTTTTTTTTTCCTCTCTTTAATTTGTATTTATCCTCACAATATTGTGCAACAAGTTAGTATCACTACTATAAAACTAGGGTGGCATTTAGTATGGGTCAATAGAGTTTTTTACTATCATTGGAAAGTTGATTATGTCCATTAGATTAAATGAGGGACAAATTGTTATCCTTCTCTCTCAACACTAGATTATTGTTTTATACTATCTTCCACCCTCTCTCTTTCATATCCCCACACACCCATACCCAGTGGCGGATCTTCTCAAGAGCCCATGGTAGCCATGGCTCCCCCCAAGCTCAGTATTAATATTATATTAGGCACAAGTTATAAGACACTATAGTTCTTTTTAAGCTTTTGCTTAATAAAAATGGTGAAATTCATTCTTTTAATCTACCATAATCACTAGTAACTCGATGCTAAAAGTGTGATGCTTAGATTTTGTTGAGTCAAAGCTTAAAAAGGTAATCAAATTAAGAATCAAGTATATATTTTGGATAGGAACAGCGGAACATAAAAATACCAGAACGATAGTGGCCCTGCCTTGAGGTCTTTCCTCCACCGCTAGAGGCAACACTGCAGTTGAAGTTTTTTTTTTTTTAAAAAAAAGTTGCAACTCTTACTATTTCTTTTGGGCGAGGGTCAGTCTCTACTTTTGGGTCAAAAATTGAATCCACGTCAGTAACCATTTCATTCGCACGGTTTCAACAAAAATTATTGTCGCACCATGTAGCATTTTCCTTTCAACAGTGAGACACTAGAGAACTATTGTAGTAAGATGGTAGATTTATCAGAAAGAATTTTAAAGCTTGTGTTAATGAGCTTAGGAGAAGGATTTGAGAAGCTATTTCATGATTCTGAATTCAAAAAATGTCAAGGTTACTTAAGAATAAACAACTATACATCACCAAAAAAATTCCGGCAGCAACCATGGTGGTGTGTGGTGGTGCTGTGGTGGTCAAAGTGGTTGCTGAATCTATGATTTAGTGGTGGTGGTGGTGTGGGTGTGTGGGGACATAAAAGAGAGAGGGTGGAAGATAGTGTAAAACAATAATCTAGTGCTGAAAGAGTAGGATACCAATTTGTTCCTCATTTAATCTAATGGACATAATCAACTTTCCCTTGGAGGGAAAAAACTCTACTGACCCATGCTAAATGCCACCTAAAACTAGGTGGAGGTGAATTCTTTCTCACTATGGAAATTTCTTTTTTTGGACCATTAGATCAAGTAAGGAACATAATATTATTATAGTCTCTGATAAGTGCCAGAAAGTAGTATTTTAAATGAATATTTAAGACACTTTTGTTACTTGCTTTGCAAGTTATTTAGGGAAAAGCCGAGAGATAAGTGATTATGGCCCTTTTACGCTTTATCTATCTTACTTTACTCATTTATGCAGGAAATGAACTCAAGACACTAAGCAAAGAAGAAAAACAAAGAAGAAGTACAAAGGTTAACTCGCTATGGCGAGTAAAAGGAGATCAATGGCGAGTCAAAGGCGAGTCAAAGGCGAGCAATAGACAGAGAGCACCAGAAATCACTCGCCCTCAACACGAAATGGCGAGGAGAAGGTGAGCACGTTCCAGAGAGCACCATTTTTCACACGCCCTCAACTCGCAACGACGAATGGAAGGTGAGCAACTCGCCATGGCGAATGCAATTACTCGCGAGGCGAGTTAGGGCGACTAAAACTCCTCAAAGCTGACGTGGCACAAACCCACTGGTGAAGAAACCTTAACTCACCATGGCGAATGAAGTTACTCGCGAGGCGAGTTGATGCAGAACAGAAAGTCTATAAAAGCCCACTTGATCATTTCATTGATAATTATCATATCATATCATAATATTCTGTAATAGTCTTAGAGAGAGATATGGCTTGTTCTTCATAAAGTGAGAGTGATAGAAGGTGGATTATTCCTCATTTGTTGAGAGATCACAAGTTGTATTTAATCTTCATCTTTCAATTCAATCTTGCAAAGTTACCATGACGATGAGTAGCTAAATCTCCATTGTTGGGATTAGAGGTACTTGATCTTAGCTAAACATGTAATCTTTTGATCTTTAAATATATGGTTCTAGCATTTGATTTGATATTGAGATTATTCTTGCACTTTATTGTTTATGTTTGATTTAATTGTGATCGAAAAATACTTTTGAGTCTAGGTTTAGAATAATCATCTATCCAAAAATGAATTCTAGACATGGAATTAATGTTTAGATAATCACTTCTTGTATCCAAACTTAAAGCTTTCTTATCATTTAATAGATTGAGAAATCGTCGATTAAATGATAAGACCGACTCTTGGATCGTTCAATAGTTTGAGACATCGACGATTAAATGATACAATTGAAGTCACAATATTATTTGGACACGAATGATATTGTCGAGGGATACATGATAATATCAAAGAAAAAACTAGAATCCATGTATGATCTTTAGGTTATGTGTGATGCTTGATCAAGGAACTCTAATCCTAACAAGTTTCACGCCTTATTAATCTCAACCTTTATTCTTGCAAAATTAGTTTCATAGTTACCAACAAACAAACCAATCTTTGTAACTTAAAATGATATTTGGTGTCGAACGGTCTGTGATATCGCACTAGTCCCTGAGGAGACGATACATATAATACTTACTTTTGATCGTTGTAAAATACTACATCAAGAATCTTCCTCATTCCAAATAATACTGACATCTTATTGAGAATGGCGTTACCGTTGCACCTACTAATGCAACACCAGAACAACGAAGACTTGCATATGAAAGCAAACTTCGTGATTTGAAAGCAAAGAATTATCTCTTTCAATCCATTGATCGTTCAATCATGGAAACCATTCTTGTTCGTGATACTGCCAAAGATATATGGGATTCCATGCTCATAAAATATCAAGGCTCAACAAAGGTTAAAAGAGCTCAATTACAAACTCTCCGTCGTGTATTTGAAGTTCTTGCCATGAAAAAAGGTGAATCTGTGAATGATTACATTGGAAGAACTCTTGCAATTGCAAACCGTGTGACATCACATGGTGAAAGATTGGAAAAAACCGTTATTGTGGAAAAGGTTATGCGTTCTATGACTTCAAAGTTCAGTTACGTAGTATGCTCCATTGAAGAATCCAATGATGTAACCACTCTTAGTGTAGATGAACTACAAAGCAGTCTTCTTGTTCATGAACAAAGAATGCAAGTTCAACACTCAAAGGAAGAAGAACAAGCATTGAAGGTTTCTCAATCTGCAAGAAGCTATGGGAGAGGTAGAGGAGCAAGAACTGGTCAAAGAGGTCGTGGAGGCCTTGGTAGAGGAAGAGTGAACAAAGAACTCATTGAATGCTTCAAGTGTCACAGACTTGGACTGAGTGCCCCACTTGGAAGAAAATGATGCCAATTATGCAGAATTTGATGATAGTGAAGAAATGTTGTTGATGGCAAAGCAAGAATTCACAAATCAAGCTGCTGATGAGGTATGGTTCCTTGATTCTGGCTGTAACAATCATATGGTAGGAACAAAAGAATGGCTGTTTGATTTTGATGATAGCTTTAGAGCATCAGTAAAGCTAGGAAATGATTCAAAGATGTAGGTTATGGGAAAAGGGAATCTGAAATTGTTCATTGGAGGAATGACTCATATTATTACTAATGTTCATTATTTGCCTAGACTTGGTAATAATTTGTTGAGTATAGGGCAGCTTCAACAGAAGAATCTCACAATAATGTTTCAGAAAGATATGTGCAAAGTGTTTCATGAAGAAAGAGGGTTAATCATGTCAACACAAATGTCTGCCAATAAAATGTACATCATCTTTGCACCTGTAATCATTCCAAAGTGTTTGAAGGTTTCAAGTGAAAGTGAAACTCAGTTATGGCATGATAGATATGGACATTTGAGTTACAAAGGCTTAAATACTCTGATAAAGAAGGAAATGGTGAAGGATTTGCATGAATTGAAGAAGGTATCTGACATATGCTCAAAGTGCATGGTGCAAAGCAGCATAGGGAACCAATTCCAAAAATTGCAAAATGGAGGGCTATTAGGAAACTTGAACTGATACATAGTGATGTGCATTGACTTATTAATCCACAATCCAATGGTGGAAACAGGTATTTCATCACATTCACATATGATTTTAGTAGGAAGACTTAGGTTTATTTCTTGCAAGACAAGGCAAGTGTCTTTGAAACATTCAAAAGGTACAAAGCTGCAGTTGAAAGAGAGTCAGGATGCAGAATTCAATGTTTAAGAACTGCTAGAGGAGGAGAATTTACATCAAATGCATTTAATAAGTTCTGCAGTATTGAAGGCATCAAAAGGCAACTGACAACTACTTACACGCCTCAACAAAATGGTGTGTCTGAGAGAAAGAATAGAACCATTATGAACATGGTAAGATGCTTGCTTGCAGGAAGAGATGTCCCAAAATTATTTTGGCTTGAAGCAGTTAAATGGGCTACCTATGTGTTAAATAGAAGTCCTACCCTGTCAGTCAAGGATGTCACTCCTGAGGAAGCATAAAGTGGTAAGAAACCCTCAGTAAAACACTTTAGAGTGTTTGGATGCATTGCTTATGTGCATATCCCAGATGTTCATAGGAAGAAGCTGGATGACAAGAGAAAAAAATGTGTTCATCTTGGTGTAAGTGAAGAATCTAAAGCTTATAAGCTTTATGATCCAATTGAAGACAAGATAATTGTGAGCAGAGATGTTGTTTTTGAAGAAAACAAAGGATGGAAATGGAATGAGAAATCCAATCCAGAAGTTATAGCAATTGAAGGAGAAGATGGAAATAGTGAAAACAATGAAGATATTGGTGAAATAGTTGAAAATAAAAGTAGTGAGTCCTCAAGTAGTGAACATGAAGATGAAGACAATAATGAGACAGATAATAATAATGAGACACTTCCTGCAAGATAAAGGAGGAAACCCAACTATTTGGATGATTATGCTACTGGCCAGGAAACAAAAGAAGAAACTGAATTACATAATTTAGTTGTCTTCAGTACCAGCAGTGATCCAATCACATATGAAGAAGCCATCAAAAATGAAGAATGGAGAAAGGCTATGGATCAAGAAATTGATACAATTGAGAAAAACAATACCTGGGAACTCACCAGCTTACTGTTGCAGCAACAAAAGTAAGTATTTATGTTATCGTCTCCACAGGGACTGGTGCGATATTCTAAGCCGTTCAACAATCAATATCGTTCTGAGCTAGGGTTGTCGGGTATTTTGTTTCATAAACTATCAGCTAAG
>Ga0315913_1007258_pt1 | contig 13335 bp, 5 predicted proteins | sample MpolsnodulesMG_FD_207736 | JGI IMG/M metagenome (GOLD analysis project Ga0315913, IMG submission 207736) | Medicago polymorpha root nodule microbial communities from Los Angeles, California, United States - small nodules | ecosystem: Host-associated > Plants > Roots > Nodule | place: USA... | reverse complement strand
TTTTGAATAAGTTGTTTTGAAAAAAGAGATCTTGATAAGTTGTTTTGCACATATAAGTTGTTTTGAATAAGATGTTTTGAAAAGAGATCCTAATAAGCTGTTTTGAATAAGTTATTTTGAAAAAAGAGATCCTAATAAGCTGTTTTACATAAATAAGTTGTTTTGAATAAGCTGTTTTTAAAAAAAAAATCGTAATAAGCTATTTTGTATAAGATAAGCGTTTTTTTGAATAAGTTGTTTTAAATTTGGATTTTTGTTTATAAAATTTGGTTTTAAAATTCAATTTTGAAAGAGAAATAACTGGTTTTTAATTCAGATATTAAAATAATCCGGATATTTTTTTAAACCAAACCATATCCATTTATAATCCGGTTTTGTAAAAATAACCGGTTATATATCCATAACCATATTCATAACCGGTTACATAACCGGTTTACAATAAAATATGGTCTTGGTTAGGAATCCAAAAGCATATAAGTGATTTATATATGAATATGGTTTGGTTTGTCAAAATATCCGATCATGCACACCCCTACCATCACTTTAAGTGACAACAACAAAAAATCACCCAAGATGCTTTAGATGTTTGACTAATAAAATTCAATCTATAAAAACTATGAACGGGAGGAAAGACATTTAATTTCATTATACAAGATTGATACTTCAACTCATTTAATTAAGAGGTGTTCGCTTGTTGCAAGTCGATACCATTGAAGTAGCTAGAGATACAAGAGTTTACGATGATTTGTTAATGTGAACACTGGAGATTTTACACGACAAAAATCAGAATGGAACTCAATATAAACTGAACATTTGTTGGCAATTTAAGAAAAACAAATGTTCAATTTAAAATATTGCTGGAATGATATTGAAACCTTATAAGTTTGTATTGATGTCATGTCCCCCTTAGTCATGAGTGATAACAAAAAGATAACAATGTTATGTTTTATATCATAAATGACTATATTGGGAGAAGAAAAAGCTAAATGACAAAAGTGTTTCATGATTATAACATAAATAATGAAATCGGAAAAACCAAAATATAAAGAACGAAAGTGTTATCTGAAATTAAATTAAGGGACGAATTATGTAATTTTCTCAATTGAATAATCAAACGAAAACGAAGAAAAGAGTAGCAAAATGGTAGGGTTTATAAAGTAATCTTATCTTATTATTAAAAAAGTAAATAGTAGTGATTTCATCATAATTGGAAGGAAAAAACAAGATTACATGATGGAATAAGATGGAGTAGATGTTATTGGATATCATTCCATAATTTTTTTACAGTCCAAACACCAGAACATAATCTTATTTTATTTTATTTCGTTCCACTCCATTCCATCTATTCCATCAATTCAAATATAGCGTAAGAGCTTGGTAGTGAATGGAGGCTTGCCATTGAAGAGGGATAAAGAGGTATTGGAGGGAATGAAAATACCGAGAGCAAACAAATTGGAAACTTGAATTTGAATAGATTAGAGAATTTTTCTGGTCAATTAGAGAATAATAGAGAGGAAAATTTCTCTAACTTCACTTTTATTAAAATATTTAGATAAGTGACACATGGTGTCTTGATCCAATGATTAAGAAAATAAAACGAACAAGAATATATTCTCAATAGTTTGACAAGGAGGATCAGAAGAAAATCTCTTATAAAAAAAAGAAAATATTTCTCCCTTTAATACTTTGTGAAGAATAATGACTTAAGTCTTAAACTTAATCATCTTATATCTGCTTCAATATATATACTAAGAAACACCAACTTTGATTGAGTTATTTTCTATCAATTTTAACTTCATATATCCATTTTTTCAATGTCCATTAACAATTTAATATATCATAGTGTTCCCTTTGATTCAATTATCCATTCATTGTCAATTGATAAATAATTTGCAAGTTGATAAATAAGTTTAATGTATTATATGATATAAAAGAAATAGAGAATAGAGTATTTATTTTATATGCAGTTGGGGTTCGAATTCGAGATACTCCAGCTTTATTTTATTTTTTTAAAAAAATAAAAGAAGGATTATATTAATTGGAAATAGAGTGAATATACATACAATTGGTCCCGAATTTGTTCTGGGTTTTTTCTACCCAAATCTTATTTTGAAACCTATGAGCCAAAAAGGCCAATATGTGAGCTACCCCATCAACCTGCGAGATCTAGGCTGCTTCTTATTCATTGCTTTTATGAGAATTTCGCTGTGAGATTCAAAAAGAGCGAAGGATTCTGCTTCAAGCGCATTGCTGCTACCTGCGCGATAATCCCGATTCCCCAAACATCTGAATGCTCGAAACTGTTGACAGGAGGAGGTAACCACTTCCCTATCTTACTTCTCTGATTTACTTCACTCTGAATGTTATTTGTGTTTCTGCCTCTTTGTTTTCATCTCTCAAACAAAAGTAAGATTTTTTCATATTTTCATACATCTCATTTAATGCTCTTATTACATTTTCAACATGCTTAATTCGATAAACAGCTTATATGTACCTTATAGCACAGCCGTTTATCTTTTGTATAAGCTATAAGCTGTTTTCATAAGTTATCTTGGTAAACTTATGAAAATAAGCTGAAACAAGCTTATGAAAAAATGACATAATAAAAGTTTATGCAAATAAATAAGCTTTTCAAGGTAGTTTATGAAAAAACAGCTTATGAAGATGCAATTTTCGTGGTCAGAATTTATCAATTAACTAACATAAAAGCTTATTTATTTGCATAAGCTCAAAAGTAAGTCAATCCAAATGGGCTCATAAGGTGTTAGAGAGTTCTTACGGATGGAACAATCCCTTTGTAGAACATGGAAATAGAGCAAAGGCAAATGGAATTTTTTTATTTTATTTTATTTTATAGTATGACCAATTCTTATTTTATTTGAAAACTTGATTGATAATTGATTCTAAGTTTGTGTGCTGCTTCAGTGCCAAAATAACCTATTGAAGATTCGGTGCCACTTACGTTGTTCCAATCGGACAACAACCTTTGAAGCTGTTTCATTCACTCAAATCCCATGATGACAATGTCACTCAGAAGAAGATCAACCTCTTATTTCCGAAACCTCACCACAGAAACAACAACCAAACAAGATCCTAAAGATCAAAACTTTACTCAAACCCTCAATGAAATCTGCACCATAACCCGAACTAAACCACGTTGGGAAAATACCCTTCTTTCACAATACCCATCTTTCAATTTCTCAAACCCGAAATTCTTTCTTAGTTATCTCAAACATCAGAACAACACCTTCCTTTCCCTTCGTTTCCTTCACTGGCTCACTTCACATTGTGGTTTCAAACCGGATCAATCTTCATGTAATGCTCTTTTTGATGCTCTTGTTGACTCTGGTGCTGTTAAAGCTGCAAAATCATTGCTTGAGTATCCTGATTTTGTTCCGAAGAATGATTCTTTGGAGGGTTATGTTAGGTTGCTTGGGGAAAATGGGATGGTTGAGGAAGTGTTTGATGTGTTTGTTAATTTGAAAAAGGTTGGATTTTTACCATCTGTGTCGAGTTTTAATGTGTGTTTATTGGCTTGTTTGAAAGTTGGGAGGACTGATTTGGTTTGGAAATTGTATGAGCATATGATTGAATCTGGGGTTGGGGTTAATATTGATGTTGAAACTGTTGGGTGTTTGATTAAGGCGTTTTGTGCGGAAAATAAAGTTTTTAATGGGTATGAGCTTCTTAGACAGGTTTTGGAGAAGGGTTTGTGTGTTGATAATACTGTTTTTAACGCGCTTATAACTGGTTTTTGTAAGCAGATACAATATGATAGAGTTTCTGAGATTCTACATATTATGATTGCTATGAAATGTAATCTGAGTATCTATACTTATCAAGAGATTATTAATGGACTTTTTAAGAGGAAGAAGAATGATGAGGCTTTTAGAGTTTTTAATGATCTTAAGGATAGAGGGTATTTTCCAGACAGGGTTATGTATACAACGGTTATCAAAGGTTTTTGTGATATGGGGTTGCTTGCTGAGGCCAGGAAGTTGTGGTTTGAGATGATTCAAAAAGGACTTGTGCCGAATGAGTACACGTATAATGTAATGATATATGGTTATTGTAAGGTTCATGATTTTGCAGAGGCAAGGAAGCTCTATGATGATATGTGTGGTAGAGGTTATGCGGAAAATGTGGTTAGCTACAGCACAATGATTTCAGGTCTGTGTTTGCATGGAAAGACGGATGAAGCACTGAGCTTGTTTCATGAAATGTCGCGAAAGGGTATTGCTCGTGATTTGATCAGTTACAACTCTCTGATTAAAGGCCTTTGCCAGGAAGGCGAGCTAGCTAAGGCTACAAATCTATTCAACGAACTTCTTATGCAGGGTTTGGAGCCATCTGTTTCTTCCTTTGCTCCTCTCATAAAATGTCTTTGCAAAGTTGGAGACACTGAGGGAGCAATGAGATTGTTGAAAGATATGCATGATAGGCATTTGGAACCAATTGCTAGTACACATGATTATATGATAATTGGGTTAAGTAAAAAAGGAGATTTTGCACAAGGTATGGAATGGTTGCTAAAGATGCTGAGTTGGAAGCTGAAACCAAATATGCAGACTTTTGAGCACCTGATTGACTGTCTAAAACGAGAAAATAGGTTAGATGATATTTTGATTGTTTTAGATTTAATGTTTAGAGAAGGGTATAGACTCGAAAAAAGCAGAATTTGCTCTTTGGTCACGAAATTTAGCAAAAAGAATTTCCTTTTTCCTCATTTGTGTTTGGAGGAGATCTTATAAAGAAATTGATATAACTGATCATGTTGTTTTATCTTCCATGTACTATTAAATGATTTTTTTTTGGAAAACATGAAGCTATAGACATCTTGATGTTTCCCTTTGTAAATCTTCAGGTTGTAATATGTACGCATGTCTTTCGAAATAAATTACCTCTCAATTTCGTCACGATTATTGAGAATATTTTTTGTGAGGATTTCTAAATTCGCGGTCCTTTTTTTAACTGAAGGAGTTATTTGCCTTGTAGTAAACTTTGTATGCATATTAATTTCAATGAAACTTCCACTCTCTTACGAAGAACGTTGGACATTGGTAGCTGACTTCTCAAATACAGAAATTGTGCCTTTATTTATGCAATGTTTTTGCAATGTGAATTGTGCCTCATATTATATGGGTGTGATAGAATTGAACCAAGTATCCATTCATAAATAAACTCAATTTTTAGTTGAGGGTCAGTGACTTGATATGAGCGATGCTTGACTGTAGAACTTCATAGAATTGATGTTGTGCGGTGACTCGTGAGAAAGAAAGAACTAATGGCTTTTACTTCATAACAAACTATGCATTTACTTGTTTCAAACCCGTCAAGGCTTTTTGAGTTTAATTAACTTAGACAGGGATAAAAATCCGTTATATATTACATAGGTTGTTGCAAAACTTTGTTTAAAAGTTTATTTGCATTCTAAGTAATTGTATTGGAACCATGAATATTAAATATGCATTTGGTTGTGATTTTATGTTTTGTCTGTGTATTGGAAACACAGATATTAAACAAGTTTGTTGGAACCACAGAATACATATTCAGTACAATGAACAAGTTATCACCATTGTATTTGGATCTTTGCACCTTGCAGATTTCAATCAGAAGCTAGTTTGCTTCTTCCAATCCTCTATTTGAACTTTGATGTTCCTGGCTGATGAACAACATTATTTAATTATTGTGAAGATAGTTTATCCTCTTAAGTTTGTTCTCTGAACAATAATGAATGGAAACCAAGTAAAAGTTGGTTTATTTTGATGGTATAACTGTTTGGTGGTACAATAATTGGTCAACTAAATACGGTGATCATTATTTGTCAGGTGACTCTTTTTTATTTAGATAAGAATCTTTTCTTTCACTTTTTTCTATTAAGATTTTTTTTTTACTTGGCTTTCTCTAGTTTGGCATTAATTGCTCCCATCTTCAATGTTGCTGTTGGAGGATGGAAAGCAAATTCACCATGTCTAATGTTTCTTGCTTTTTTGAAATTTGGTTTGATGTGCATGTGTTATCCTACATTACAATTTAGCTTGCAGCATACAATTTACTCTTTATCGGCTTGTAAACTTGGCCAAACCAAGATCAACAGTTGCAGCTGATACTCCTCTTCTTACTGGTGTGAGGTAAATTTTATTGTCATTGGACCTTTGCTTGTATCATATATTAACCAAATATGATAGCTCTCGTGCCTGAAGACGCGTAGTTTGTGCTTGGTTTTCTTTTCCCCTCAGCTTTGTGTACAAATATTCTCTTATAACGTATATACTATTTATAAGTGATATAAAATTGCTTAAACTATCTTCTATTTCTACTTTTGTATTTGTTACATATAGCGGTTTATATTTTATGACAATGTTTTACTTCCTTATAAAATTGTTGTCGCATGACTGAAATGTCACGGGTTCAGGTTCTGGAAACAGCCTATTGTGTAAAAAACAGGGTAAGGCTGCGTACAATACACCAATTGGTGGGACCCCTTCTCAGACCCTGCGTATGCAAGAGCTTTAGTGCACCGGGTTGTCCTTTCTGCCCTTTATAAAATTGTTCTTGTCTTAGAGTCTACTTTGATGGAAAGAAAAAGAAGTGAGAGATTGGAGCAGGGAAGTTTAAGGCATTAATTTAAACCAGTTTGTATTATGATGATAGCCCATGTATCTTTCTTTCATCACAAAGTAACTATGTCCTATAATGTAACTCAATTCTTACATTCCCCTGCATTCTGTTTTGTTGAGACAGACAGCCTCAAGGTTATCACATTATGCTTTTAGTTCTGCAGATTAATCACAAATTTAGATCTTTGTCAAAGAACGTGTGGGATGTATATATCAGTGTTGTTAAATAGCGGCTGAATTTGAACCAATTGTTGTTGTTCCACGATACACTGTTTAGTACAAAATATTGTGAAATAGCGACTGTAGCGGTGCTATAGCACTGTTGCACAATGGAATTGGAACAAACTGCTATTTTCTGCGATCCGCATTTGACAACACTAGTACATATTGTAAGAACCACTACTTCACATCTCAGCCTTAAATTGAACATTTACATTGCTTTTTATCTATTTTACTACACTGATGGACTCTTTATGTACATAATCACTAGCCTAGCCTCATGGAGCCCGTAACTGTTACAGACTATTTATGGTTTACATCTATATGAAAATGCGTGGTTGTAAGAATTGTTTTAAAACCATCACTTGTTGCATGTAAACTGTGTATACAAGTTTCAGAATTCTTTTAAATCAAGACTGCAATAATAAATTTTCCAGAAGATGGTGATTAAATAATTGTTGTTTACTTATAATATTTCTGTTATTTTCTGTGGCGGGGAGTCTCCTTGATCTGTTAGATGGACTGTAGTATGTAACTGTCACGAGTTTTGAACCCATCTGTGATATGTACCATCATAATACTAGGAACTACAAATCAGACATAGAAAATGGCACTTGTTATTCTCGTACTAATTGCAAAGGAGGCATGCGACATGCTATTTGACAGGAAGCTTTTACAACGATTCAGCCTATGAATTATACATGTCAGGCAGACTATAATAAGAGAGCACAACTATCAGCTGCAAATCTGCAATTTCAAGGTAGGGGCCAATTGTATCTTCGGCTCTATCTTTCCATAACCTTCATGTCGTCTACTATTTTGGAAGCAGCTCCTGCTTGTTTACATTGTATATTTATTAGTTTCTGAGTCTTTTACCTGTTGTATGCTTACCATTCAACAGAGCTTTTGATTTGTAGTTCTGAGGAAACAAATTATAAAAGCTGGAATATTTTGTTTGTTGCTCATCATAATGGAAACAATTAAAGGTTTTATGATTTAATCTTTAAAGTGGATAAAGTGGTATTGATGTGGTACTGTCTTAAATCCTACAATTGGATTGATAGTGGTATGATGCTTGGTGCTTGCGTGTTTGTAGCTGTAGGTGTTATGTTTCTATTTTGATCCTCTGCTGGTATGGGTTAAGGAGTAAGGAAATCAAGGAAAATCATTTTTTCATATCATACATAAATCACAACCATAGAAGCATAACCATTACATTACAGAATCAAAATTACTAATTCTGGTATCAACTTAATAATCCTTGTGCTGCATCAAATCAAATACATTATAATAATATCCCCTAAAACAGAAAAAAGAACAACCTTAAAAACACAATCTTGTAAAACATAGCATGCACGCTCTAACGGCCTAAACTGACCAATATTAAACCAACCAAACTATCTAGGTTTTCATAATAATAACATAGCAGTTGATACTCACATGAATGACAAGGCCGATAGTAAAGAGCAGAAAAATAGGAACTGTAGGAACTGTAGCATCCAAGTTGAGAGCAACTCGGATGAACCAATGATGGTATAAAGAAATCATGAAGAAGAAATAGCCAAAGACAGATCCAACAACACAAAGTAGCATGCCAAGACGTAAGGTGTGGCGGTTGATCTGGTTTATCATGTGTTTCAGGCAGAGGGAGAAGATGGTGGTGGAAAGGAAAAAAGTCAGGGGTAACATTGTGAATGTCACAATGTTTTCATTCGTTGTGCCGTGAGATGATGATGATGATGTAGATGATAAAATATTGCTTGCAAACTTGATGAAGACCGTTACCATTGAAAGCATGGTGTTGATATACACTATCCTCTCTAAGATATCTATTTGCTCTTCTGGAAAATACATTGTTGAGAAGAAATTGATTTTGAGTCCAAGTAATGAAGTTTGAAGCACACTAACTTGTAAATATGGTGTATATCAACACACCATTAAATACAAAACAAAGGGAAAACTTTCTAACTCTTCCTCTTTAAGTAAAATTAGTAGTCTATGAAACTACTCCATTAATTGGTGGCAGCTTGTGATTTCCCATCTATAGTTTGCAATTAATGACATAATTATAACTATGCTTATATTGATCAATCGCACAGAAGAAAATAGAAATCCACCAGCTTGCCAGCTAACTCAGTTCCATATTAGTGCAAAAAACTAAGAAAGAACAAATTGCTTTTATAAGGTGGACACTCCTATTTTCAATGGAAAATTCTATGGTGAAGTCATGAAAATGACTTTTTTAGTAAAGTTAACACTATAACATCAAAAATGTAATGAGTAACACCCCACTGTTTGTACAATGGCATCAAAAGTTCACTCATCATAGTATCATCAATTCATCAGATTAATAAGACTACACTTAATCTAATTTTATCTTACCTTGGCATAAGCGTAACACCCCACAAAGTATAACACTTAAAACTATCACATAATATCATCAACTCTGTTTGCATGTTAAAGATTCCAACGATAAAATAGTACCTGTAAGTCCAAGATGTTGCAAGCATTACTAGATGAATTACTATTGATCATTAATCAGTAATCAACAGTTTAAAAATGAATCAAACATTAAGATCAAAATTAACTTTTTCAAAAAAGTCAATTCCTGACTGCACCGTAGTAGCTCCCATTTTCAATACTAGGTGGAAACCGGTGCGTGCACGAGTTTGATTATAATGTGTTAAGACCCTTAAAAAAATTGTTAAGAACATTTTAGTTAATAAAATAATATATTGATCGATAGATTTAAATGGTAAAATTACAAACAAATTTAAACTTAAATTGACAACATATAACATTGATAATGCACTATGTGGTTAATGCAGTTCACTTGGAGGTTAATAACTTTCCTGCGGCTGTGTTAAGATCTTGTATCTTGGTTGTTATTATATAAATAAAAGTATTGATTGTCAACTTTAGCAAGTATATCATTGTTTCAAAGAGTGACATCCTGTAAAGATGGGAGCAGTGATGTCAATAGCAGAAAATAATGGTTTTTTCAAATTCTGCTATGCAGCTATAATACCGTTATGGCCAAAATTTGACAACACTTTGTACTAAACGGCGTATCGTACAACACTTCTTGAAATCTGCCATGCTAATAATGCTTTAGCACTATCTCACAGCTACAACTCTCATTTGACAACATTATATATCAGCATATCTTAGTATTTGCCCTGGTATATAATATGTAACCGATGGTAACACAAGCTACAACCTTTAAACCATGGAGAACCTGTGTAAGAGTGACAAGGTTTCTAGACTATTACAGACAAATTTATTTATTTTAGGAAAAGTAGAGATAAAATAAAACCAAAATAATAAATTATAATAAAATATGCACTTTAATCACCAATTATATCACATATGCAGTAACTGATTCTGATTAATTCTTTCATGAGGCCTCATTCTTCTTGTCCTCCTACTATTAGGCTTTCCTCCAACCATACTCACAAGCCATCGAGGTTTTCCTATTAACAACACAAAGCATCCAAATCCAACACCAAATACCATTCCACATCCATATCCTATAGCCACTGGTTGCCAACCAAATCCAAATTTTTGTTCATGCTCATCAGAAGATGGAGAAATTTTGTTGCAAGTTTTTGATAATGGAAGTCCACACAATCCATAGTTTCCCACATAGGAATCATTGGAAAATATATCAAACTGTTCTCCTTTAGGTATTTCTCCTTCAAGATGGTTTTGAGAGACATTCAAGACTGCAAGATAGTTTAGATTGGTTAACTCTGTAGGAATCCTACCAGTGAGCATATTTGAGGAGAGATCCATTGATTCGATGTTTATCAAATTTCCAAAGGATTGAGGAATCGGACCAATAAGTCTAGTGTGGGAAAGGTTGAGCCCTATGAGTGCATGAAGCTCGCCAATAACATTTGGAATGTCTCCTTCAAATTTGTTTACTGACAAATCAATACTTACAAAGATTGTAGGAATTTTTGTATACGTGATATCGATCCCTTTTGTTGTTACAGTCACAGAGTCGTAGAAAAACTCGTAGGTACGGGTATATGTTGCAATGGTTGCCATCTTTTTCATGTATTGAAATTGTACAGGAATAACATTCTTCATGGCTTCAAAATTTTCTGCGTAGAATTTCGGTATTGGACCACTGAAGTCATTGCATGAGATATCAAATATAATTAAATTGGGAAATGGATTTCTGTTGATCTTTAAATTGGTAATGGGACCATGAAACTTATTGGCTCGCAAAACCAGTACTTTCAAATGTGACAAAGTTTGAAGCCAATGGGGAAACGTGTCCTCTATTTTGTTGTTGCCAAGATTTAAAACCTCCAGTTTTGTGCAGTTGGACAAAGATTTTGGTAAAGGACCTTCTAATTGGTTGCCATTAAGATTGAGAGTGCTGAAAGTCATACTTGAAAAGGTATTTGGCACAGAACCATAAGGTTTATTCATCTCTATGTCCAAAACCTGAAGGATTGGTAAGTTTGCAAGGCACTGTGGGATCATACCTGTTAATTTGTTGTGGGACAAGTTAAGAATTTGAAGTACAATTGCATTGCAAATTGACAAAGATATCTCACCCCTTAGTGAGTTGAAACCAAGATCAAGGGATCTCAGGCAGTAATGCTTTGAGAATTGGTCTATTGATGTGAACATGTTATGAGAGAGGTTCAAAGATTGTAATAAAAACATATCTGGTAACCAATTTGGCACTCTTCCACTCAACTTATTATTGGATAGATCCACATAGACCAAACTTGGAAATATTTCTCCAAATGATTTGGGAAATTCAGTTAAACTGAGAGAAGATAACTCCAATACTCTTAAGCTAGGGAAACTGTAATTTAACAGCTCAGAATCAGATTCAAAGTTCACTGATAATTGACTATTCTGAGAAAGGGAAAGACTTTCCAGATTTTGGAACTTCGAAAAGAGTTTAAAATCAACAAAACCACTTTAGTTACTTGAAGATAGACACAAGTTAGTAAGGTTTACAAGGTTGAAAAGTGATTCTGGAATATTTCCTTGTAACATGTTGTTGCACAAAAACATATACTCTAAGTAATGTGAGGAGATTGCAGTACTTATGTGCCCTGTAAACTGATTATTTGATAGATCTAAATCTACCAAAGATGGCAAAGACACAGACCAAGAAGGAATTGTCCCTTTCAATGTGTTGCTATTGAGCCATAATGCTGTTAGGTTTGAAAGGTCTGTTATTTTGTTAGGTAGGTAACCCTCTAACTTATTAGACGAACAATCCAAATAATAAAGCGATGTTAAGTGAAAGAGTGAAGATGGGATTTGTCCTTCTAAATAGTTATTCTTAAGATTGAGAGTTTTCAATTTGGTTAGGCCACCAAACACATCCGGAATTCGGCCGATGAGTTTATTCTCTGAAAAATCCATGAGAGTGAGTTGTTTAAGGCTTGAAAGCCATGATGGTGGTATCTCACCTCCTACATTGTTTCCTGAGAGACTCAAGAAGGTAAGTTGTGTGAGGTTAGAGAAAAAATGTAGAACCGACCCTCGGAATTGACATTGTGAAAGATCCAATACAGTAAGGGAAGTGCTGCAACTCAACTTTGGAAGTTGACCTCGAAGGTCGAAGTTAGCTGACATATATAGCTCTTGAAGTTTTGGCAAACAAAGAGTGTTTTCATTTGACATTATGTTTCCACTTAAACCAATTCCTTTAAGACTAATAGTAACCAAAGAAGATAGATTAAGAAATGAAAAAAATGAGCTTGGCGCGATGAAAGACATGTTTGTATGGTCAAAAACAAGCTCTGTCAAAGTTGTTGCATTTTGCAGTAGCCTCTACAAAGTGACTTCTTGTATCCACTTTAAATCGTCATTCATGGAGAGATCAAGTGACACCAATTTAGAAAGGTGTGAGATATAGGAAGAAACTTCACCTTGAATCTCGGTATCAGACAAGTCGAGGTGTGTAAGATTGACAAAAACACCAAATTGGGATGAAAGTTGAGTTGGGAATAATCTATTATGAGCAAGGTTGAGTGTTTGGAGATGAGAAAGATGAAAGAGTGTACTGTTGGGATGAATCATACCTTGAAGGCCATTGCAGCTGAGGTCTAAGCCAATTACGTGACCAGAAATTGTGTCACAGGTAACACCAAGCCATGAGCAACAATCTGTACCATTTTGCCATGTTGATACCTCTGCATAAGCTAGTTTACCACAATTAGTATCAGTAGTATCTATGTTGAAAGAGGCTTTGAATTGAAGCAAGGAAGAACTGTCATCGAGGCGGCATAAAAAATGAGAAGAAGAAGATATAACATGAGTGAATGATGAGTCAATAAATTAGTGTTTTTAATATGTTATTTAAGTCTATTTTATTTATATTTGATTTATTTTTATTTAAATATTATTTCCTTTTAGAATTATTTTACTTCAATTGCAAGTTATTATATTTCAGGAACAAATATTCAAAAGATTTAGTCTTGGAGCAAAAGAAAGGAGAATTGGAGCTTATTTGTGC